>ERZ779697.1-NODE-1-length-209356-cov-4.80203_pt1 | contig 209356 bp, 213 predicted proteins | sample MGYA00511881_ERZ779697 | MGnify/ENA primary metagenome ERZ779697 (study PRJEB29588, sample SAMEA2148105) | human gut metagenome | biome: human gut; feature: human-associated habitat; material: faeces | place: Denmark | collected 2008/2010 ... | reverse complement strand
CTGGGGATTTTGGGGACTGTCCTGAATTCATCCGGAACTAAACAAATTCCAATTTCCCGAAACAATTGACAAATTTATTTTTTTAACTATAATAGAAAAAGAAAGAAGGATAAATATGATATTAGAAGGAAAAGTTATAGAGGGAATGGGGATAGCAAAAATATTTGTAAATATGATGAAAGAAGCGTTTTACAAAAAAACAAATATGAAACTATACCCAGGTACACTAAATATTGAATTGAACGAACCATATAATTTAAAATCAACGTATACAATAAAAGCAGAAGAATATGGCGGAAAATATGATGTACAAGTGCAAGAATGTCTACTGTTAGAGCAAAAAGCATATATAGTAAGGTCAGAAAAAAATTTAAAAGAAGAAAGTGACTATGAAAGAAATATAATAGAAATTGTATCTAACATAAATTTTAGAGAGAAGTATAATCTAAAAGATGGTGATTTAGTAAAAATACAAGTATTAAGATAAATTGTAATTTGCTTTGCAAATTACAATTTTTTAGTTCTAATTTTTTTTAACTAGCATATATATATTTAAAGACAAGTTATAAGGTAAGGAGTATATATGCTAGTTTCTGATATATTAAATTATTTTCCAGAAGAAATATTAAAAATATTAACAGACTTTTTTGAAACCGAAACAGAAGAAAAATTAAAAACAATTGAAGAAATTAGATTAAGAGTAGGACAACCTCTAATATTAAAATTCAATAAATGTGAAGAAATATTTAAATGTAATATTATACAAGAAGACATATTAAAAACTATGCAAAAGGTTTGCGATAATTCAATTTATTCTTTCCAAAATCAAATATGTGAAGGATTTATTACAGTAAAAGGCGGACATAGAATAGGAATTACACGGAAGTTGTGTTATAGAAAACAACAAAGTTAGTAATATAAATTACATATCAAGCTTAAACTTTAGAATAGCAAAAGAAATAAAAGGATGCAGTAATAAACTTTTGAAATATGTGTTAAATACAGAAGAAAATAATATCTACACAACTTTAATAGTGTCACCACCAGGTGTGCGGAAAAACTACAGTATTAAGGGATTTAGTAAGAAGAATTAGTACAGGAATAGAAAAAATAGAATTTAAAGGAATAAATGTGGGTATAGCTGACGAAAGAGGAGAAATCGCAGCAATGTACAAAGGTGTGCCTCAAAATGACGTGGGGATTAGGACAGATGTTTTAGACAATATTCCAAAAGCAATAGGAATGACAATGCTTATAAGGTCAATGTCACCCAAAGTAATTGTTGCAGATGAAATAGGAAAAGAAGAAGAAATTTCGGCGATAAATTATGCCGTATGCTCAGGAATAAAAGGAATATTTACAGCACATGGTGCAAGTTTAGAGGAAATATCTATAAATCCAAATTTAAAAACTTTGTTAAATCTACATATATTTGAAAGAATAGTATTTTTGAATGACAAAATTAGAAAAGCAGAAATAGATAAAGTATATACACTGGATAGAAAAAACTTAGAATACATGATTATGGAGTGATTAAACTATGTTAGGATTAAAAATTGTAATATATACATTTATATTTTTATCATGTTCACTTATAGGAATATTGGTATCAAATAAATATAGAAATAGAGTAAACGAACTAAAAGAATTTAAAAATGCACTTAATATTTTTAAAACAAAAATAAGATATACGTATGAACCAATACCAGAAATATTCGAACAAATATCAAAAAATACAAATTCTAATATTTCTAATGTTTTTGGAGTGGCTAGTGAAAAAATGAAAGTTTTAGCCGCAGGGGAAGCATGGAATTTAGCATTAAATATGGAAGAACTTAATATAAATGATGAAGATAGATTAGCTTTATCAAATTTGAGCAAACTTTTAGGAAAAACAGATGTAACAGGTCAGCTTAACCAAATAGAATTAACTACTGATTTTTTGGAGGGTCAAATAAAAAAGGCTGAACAACAAAGAGATAAAAGCGAAAAAATGTATAGGACGCTTGGAATGCTTATAGGAATGGCAATAGTAATAATATTAATGTAAAAGGGGTAAAAATATGAACATAGATTTATTATTTAAAATAGCGGCAATAGGAATATTAGTTGCTGTATTACATCAAGTATTAGTAAGAGCTGGAAGAGAAGACCAAGCAATGATGACTACTCTTGCACGGATTAGTAATAGTTTTAACAATGGTAATAAAAGAAATAAGCACATTATTTAATACTGTTAGAACAATATTTGGATTGTAAAGGGTGAATGTAATTGGAAATTGTAAAAATAATAGGTGTAGGATTAGTAGCACTTATTCTTATAATTATTTTAAAACAGTACAAACCTGAATTTACAATCTATGCATCTATAATAGCAGGAGCAATTATATTGCTTATGGTAATGGACAAGCTATATTCAATAATAAACTTGCTATCCAATATAAGTCAAAAAGCAGGCATAGGAAATGAGTTTTTAAAAATAATATTAAAGATAACCGGAATAGCAATACTTACAGAATTTGCAGTAAGTATTTGTAAAGACTCTGGAGAAAGTGCAATAGCTAGCAAAATAGATTTGGGAGGCAAAATAATAATTATAAGTATATCAATTCCGATAATAACAGCACTTTTGGAGTTAGTAATAAGCATATTGCCATAAAATCAATCAGATAAATTGGAATTTGTGTGAGGGGGAATTCTAGGGACTGTCCCTTAAAATCACCAAACCTGGGGATTTTGGGGACTGTCCTGAATTCATCCGGAACTAAACAAATTCCAATTTGCCTAATGTGATTGACATACTTAAATAGGAGATCAAATGATAAAAAAAATATTATTAATTTTTTCTATTTTAATATTTTCTTTTGTTAACTATATAACTTATGCAACTGATGAAATCATATCTTCACAAATGGACGCACTAAATATTCCTTCATTCATAAAAGAAGGAGAAAAATATACAAAAGAAGTTTTTCCGGATATCAGTCTAAACGACTTTTTAAGTTCTGCAATAAAAGGAGAGATAGATAACAAAGGACTTCTTAAACAAATAATATTATTATTTGGAGATGAAATAGTAGATGTCATTTATTTGCTAGGAAGCATAATAGTAGTAATAATAATACATAGCATTTTAAAGGCTTTTACAGAGAACCTAGAAAATGAAAGCGTTTCTCAAATTACATATTATATTCAATACATACTTATAGTAACTTTAATAATGGCTAATTTTTCAACAATAATATCCGGAATAAAAGATTCAATTGCAAATTTAACTGGATTTATAAACTGCCTAGTTCCAATACTTTTAGCACTAATGTCTGCTACCCGGGAATGTTGCATCTGTTAGTTTAATACAGCCTTTAATTATATTTGCAGTAGTTTTTATAGGAAACACAATAACATTGGTAGTACTTCCTATAACACTTATAGCAACAGCATTAGGAATAATTTCAAATTTATCAGATAAAGTTCAAATTGGAAAACTTTCCAATTTTTTTAAATCGGGTATCACATGGTTTTTGGGATTAATTATTACAATTTTTGTTGGAATACTTTCAATGGAAGGAACATTAACAAGCAATGTTGATGGGCTAACAGCAAAAGGAGTAAAGGCTGCGGCATCTACGTTTATACCAGTAGTAGGTAAAGCACTAGGAGATTCAGCAGATGTTGTATTAGGTTCTACATCTATTATAAAAAATTCAATAGGGATAGTTGGAATGTTTGTAATAATAGGAATATGTGCAATGCCAATTATAAAATTAACTCTATTAACAACAGCATATTACTTTACATCTGCAATATGTGAGCCAATAGCAGATAAAAAAATAGTTTCATTATTAGAACAAATGGGAGGAACATTTAAAGTATTACTTGGGATAATGTTTTTTGTTGCTACGCTACTAATAATTGGACTAGCAATGTGTATAAAGATAACTAATAATGGGATGATGTATAGGTAGGTGTTAAAACTTGATAAAATTCATAAATTCATGGGCACAAGGGATAATTTTAGCAGTAATAATTGCAACAATTATAGAAACAATTTTGCCAGAAGGAAAGAATAAAAAATATGTAAAAACAGTAATAGGAGTATATATATTATTTACAATAATATATCCATTAATAAACAAGTTTACAAAAACCAATATAAATACATTGATTGAAAATACAACTAAACAAATGAGTACATACCAAGAGAATAATTCACTAAAAATAGATACAGATAAATATATAGAAAGCACATATAAAAAGAAAATAGAAGAAGATATAAGAAAAAGAGCAAATGAAAAGAATTTAAATATAACTTCACTAAATGTATACATAGAAACAGAAGACGAGAATCGATATGGAATGCTAAATAGCTTAGTTATGAAAGTAGAAAAAAACGAAACAAGTAAGAAAAATAATGATGTAAATCAAATAAAAGAAATAAATATCTCAAAAAATGTGCAAAACAATGAAATAATAGAAAACAAAGATAAAACAGCAACAGAAAAGGAAATAAATGAATTTAAAGAATATATAAATGCTACATATTATTTAGAAAAAGAAAAAATCCATATAAATGAATAATAAGGGGGTAGAAAAATGCTAAAAGAAAGCATAAAAAAATTTAAAGAGTCTATTTCAAAACAAAAAGAGCAAAATAACAAAAAGAACATAGAAAATCTTGTAGTATTTTTAATTCTATTAATAATAACTATAATTGCAATAAATACAATATGGGGAGGAAAAAAAGAAGAAACAAATCAAGAGAACGGCAATACATCATATAAAAAACTAGCAGAAAACATAAATAATAGCATAGACAGTAATAATAGCCAGCTTAATGAATATAATTTAGAGGAGAATTTAGAGGACATACTATCTAAAATAGCAGGAGTTGGAAAGGTAAAAGTTCTGGTTACATATTCAGAAACTAGTGAAGTCGTTGCAATGTATAACGAAAAAAACACTTTAAACAATACAGAAGAAACAGATACAAATGGGGGTGTAAGAAAAATTGAAAAAACAGACACAGATAAAGAGATTATATATGAAGAAAAAAACGGACAAAAAACTCCAATTACGCAAAAAGTAATTATGCCAAAAATAGAGGGTGCAATAGTTACAGCAGAAGGAGCTTCAAATCCGGCTATAAAAACAAACATAATTCAAGCTGTTTCAGCAGCTACAGGAATTTCTACATATAGAATACAAGTTTTTGAAATGTCAATTTAAGAACAAAAGGAGAAGAGTTATGAAGATTTTAAAAAGAAACCAATTAATAGTATTGGTGGTTTCACTAATGCTTATAACAGCAGGATACTTGAATTTTACAACAAATCAAGAAAACGTTGCAACAAGTACAATAGCAGAAAGAACTGATACAGCTATTGGAGATGCAGAATTTGTGAGTACAGTTCCACACAATGAAAACAATGTAGAAGAAAATGCAATAGTAGAAAACAATGAAAATGTCATTAGTAATGAGATGAGTAATGAACAGGAGAATTTAGTAGAAACAAATGCAACAGAGCAAAAACAACAAGAAAGTAAAAAAAGCGAAAATGATTATTATTTTATAACATCAAAACTAGATAGAAATACAATGTATTCTGAAACACTAGAAACATATCAAGAAATGTATAACAATGCAAATGCAACAGCAGAACAAAAACAAGAAGCATTAAAAAAGATAAACAATATAAACAATACAAAAAATGCAATAATGATAGCAGAAAATTTAATAATTGCAAAAGGGTTCAAAAATGTAGTAATATTTGCAAATGAAGGCAGTATAAGTGTTGTAATACAAGCAGATGAATTAAAGCCAGAAGAAGTAGCACAAATACAAAATATAGTTTCAAGAGAATTGAATGTAAGTGCAGAAACAATACATATTAGCAATAAATAGAACTGGCGCATATAATATACAAATTAAAATTTGTATATTATATGTTAGGTGATTTTATATGAAACAGTTGTATTTAGATGCAAAAAATATAATGCAAAAGGATCCGGCGGCGAGAAATATATTAGAAGTTATGCTATTATATCCAGGTTTTCATATACTGGTATATCATAGGATAGCTCATTTTTTTTATATTAATAAATGTTTTTTCTTGGCAAGAATAATTTCACAAGTGGGAAGACTTTTTACAGGAATAGAAATACATCCAGGAGAAAAAATAGGAAAAAGATTATTTATAGATCATGGAATGGGAATTGTAATAGGAGAGACAGCCGAAATTGGAGATGATTGTACAATATATCATCAAGCAACTTTAGGAGGAACAGGAAAAGACAAAAATAAGAGACATCCAACTATTGGTAGTAATGTAATGGTGGGAGCAGGAGCAAAAGTACTTGGACCGATTATTATAGGAAATAATGTAAAAATAGGGGCAGGAGCAATAGTCTTAAAAAATGTAGAAGATAATGTTACAGTAGTAGGTACGCCAATCAATAGAGTAATTAAAAAACAATAATATGTTGTGGGCTAAATCACAAATATATATTTTCTACGCTATAAAAAACAAAGAAAATATTTACAAATAACTTGTAAATATTTTTTTTATTGATATAATATACAGAGAAATTTTAGAAGATTTTTTTGAGGTGATTTTTAAATGGTTAAAAAAGTTGCAATAATAACAAATGGCGGAGATTGCCCAGGATTAAATGCAGTAATTCGTGCAATAGTAAAAACAGCCGAAACACATGGCGTAGAATGCTATGGATATATAGAAGGCTATAAAGGAATGTTAGAAAACAACTATATAAAATTAGAATCAAATGGAAGTGCATCAGGTTTACTTCATAGAGGTGGAACAATTATAGGAGCATCAAATAGTACGAACCTATTTAATTATCCAGTAGAAGAAAATGGACAAACAGTATATAAAGATATGTCTTTTAAAGCAGTAGAAAATGTAAGAAATGCAGGCTTTGATTGTATATTTACATTAGGTGGAGACGGAACACAAAAATCAGCAAGAGACTTTTCTTTAAGAGGATTAAACGTAATAGGAATTCCAAAGACAATAGATAATGATGTAGCACATTCAGAAATAACATTTGGGTACAATACAGCTGTATCTGTTGCAACAGAGGCACTAGACAGATTACACTCAACAGCAGAATCCCATCACAGAATAATGACATTAGAAGTAATGGGAAGATATGCAGGATGGATTGCATTAGAATCAGCAATAGCAGGAGGAGCAGATGCTGCAATAATTCCAGAAATACCATATGATATAGAGAAAATAGTAGAAAAAATAAATAGAAGAAAAGCAGAAGGAAAGAAATTCAGTATAATAGTTGTGTCAGAAGGAGCAAAACCAAAAGGTGGAGAACTAACAGTTAAAAGAACTTTGCATGATGGAGCAGGATTAGACAACATAAGACTTGGTGGAATAGGAGAAAAACTTTCAAGAGACCTAGAAGAGTTAACAGGAATGGTATCTAGAAATACTGTACTTGGATATGTTCAAAGAGGAGGAACACCAACAGCATTTGATAGAGTCCTATCTACAAAATATGGAAGCAAAGCAATGGAACTTGCTATAGAAGGTAAGTTTAACGTATTAGTAACATTACAAAATGGAAGATTAGGATATGTAACATTAGAAGAAGTTGTAGGAAATAATAAAGAAATAGGAGCACGTTCTGGAGGAACAGAAAGCACAAACATAAAAAGAGTAACAATGGATGATGATTTAGTAAGAGTGGCAAGAGACTTAGATATTTGTTTAGGGGACTAGAAAGAGAGGAAGTAGAATGGTAAATTTTAAACAAGAAATTGCAAAAGAAATTGCAGAAGTAACAAATTTAGATAGCAAAGAATTAGAAAATTACATAGAAATCCCACCAAATAGCGATTTGGGAGATTATGCATTTCCATGTTTTAAACTTGCTAAAGAATTAAGAAAAGCACCACCAATGATTGCAAATGATATAAAAGAGAACATAAAAATAGATGAAAAAATAATAGAAAAAATTGAAGTCGTAGGTGGATATCTAAACATATATGTAAACAAGCAAACACTAGCGAAAGAAGTACTAGAAGATGTTGCAAAAAATAAGGAGAAATATGGCTCATCAGATATTGGCAAAGGAAAAAACGTTGTAATAGATTATTCTGCACCAAATATTGCAAAACCATTTCATATTGGACATTTGCGTTCAACTGTAATAGGAGGAGCTCTATATAAAATATATAATTTTCTTGGATACAACAGTGTAGGAATTAACTTTTTAGGAGACTGGGGTCTTCAATTTGGAAAAGTTATGGCAGGAATTAAGCTTTGGAAAGACGAATATGATTTTAAAAACGATGAAATGTCAAGCATATTAAAAACATATATACGTTTTAACAAAGAAGAAAAAGAAAAACCAGAGCTTACAGACTTAGCAAGAGCAGAGTTTAAAAAACTAGAGGATGGAGATCAAGAAACATATAAACTATGGGAACATATTAGAAAAATAAGTTTAGAAAATTACGAAAAAACATATAAATTACTAAACTCAAAGTTCGATTCATATAATGGTGAAGCATACTATAACGATAAAATGGAACCAGTAGTAGAAGAATTAAAAGAAAAGGGATTATTAAAAGAATCTCAAGGAGCACAAGTAGTTGACTTAGAAAAATATAATATGCCACCATGTATAATAATTACTTCTGCAGGAACTACAATATATGCAACAAGAGATTTAGCATCTTTAGAAGATAGAATGAATACATACAATTTTGATAAAGCAATTTATGTAGTAGGAAATGAACAAGCATTACATTTTAAACAAGTATTTAAAGTATTTGAATTAATGGGATATGAAAACTATGCTAAAAATTGTGTGCATGTTCCTTTCGGGCTTGTGGTAGATAAAGATGGAGAAAAAATAGGCTCAAGAAAAGGAAATTCAGTATTTTTAGAAGATATTTTAAATGAAGCAATAGATAAAGTAAAAGATATAATAAATGAAAAAAATCCAGAATTAGAAGATAAAGAAGAAGTAGCAAGAAAAGTTGGAGTAGGAGCAATTATATTTAACGATTTATCGAATAGCAGAATTAAAGATGAAATATTTGATTGGGATATGCTTCTTAACTTCCAAGGAGAAACAGGGCCATATATTCAGTACATTTATGTAAGAACAAGAAGTTTACTAAATAAAGCAGGTTATATGCCAAAAATAGAAGAAATAGATTTTTCAAAAATAAATGAAAAAGAAGCACTAGACACATTAAAACTTATATATCAATTTAATGATGTTATAAAAAGTGCTGCAGAAAAGAATGAGCCATCAATTTTGGCTAAGTACTTAATAGATTTAAGTCAAAGCTTTAGTACATATTATAATGAACATAGAATAATTACAGAAGACAAAGACGTTCAAAACGCACGATTATTCTTAACATATTCTGTTGATACAGTATTAAAAACAGGAGCAGAATTGTTAGGAATGGAAATGCCAGAGCGTATGTAAATTTAAAATAAAATATTTAAGGAGGCAGTGATTATGGAAGTAATCGAATTAAAACACCCATTAGTTGAACACAAATTAGCAATTTTAAGGGATAAAAAAACAGGAACAAAAGAATTTAGAGAGATAGTATCAGAGCTTGCTACAATACTTTGCTATGAAGCAATGAAAGATGCAAAATTAGAAGAAGTAGAAATAGAAACTCCAATTCAAAAAATGAAAACAAGAAAGATTAATGAAGATAATTATGCATTTGTTCCAATTTTAAGAGCTGGAACAGGTATGCTAGATGGAATAATTCAAGTAGTACCAAATGCTAAAATAGGACATGTTGGTATGTATAGAGATGAAGAAACATTTAAACCAAATGTATACTTCTTTAAAGTACCAAAAGACATAGCTCAAAGAGAAGTTTTAATATTAGACCCAATGCTTGCAACAGGTGGATCAGGAATAGATGCAATAGAACTACTAAAAGAAAAAGGTGTTAAAAAAATAAAATTCTTATGTATAATAGCTGCTCCAGAAGGAATAAAAGCAATGCAAGAAAAACATCCAGATGTACAAATTTATTGTGCAGCAATAGATGAAAAATTAAATGAACATGCCTACATAATACCAGGACTTGGAGATGCAGGAGATAGAATATTCGGCACAAAATAAAAATATATTGCTTTTTTACAATCAAATAATATATAATAAACAATAGATAAATATCTTATATTAGGAGGCAATCAAGTGAGAAAATATTTTGGAACAGATGGAATTAGAAGAATAGCAAATACAGAACTTACGCCAGAATTGGTTTATAAAGTTGCAAAAGCAGGAGCATATGTTTTATCAAAACATTCAGATCATGCACCAACTATATTAATAGGTAGAGATACAAGGCTTTCTGGAACACTAATAGAAAGTGCAATGACATCAGGCTTTTTAAGTTATGGTGCCAATGTAAAATTGTTAGGAGTTATGCCAACACCAGCTGTAGCATATTTAACAAAAAAATTAAAAGCGGATGCAAGTGTTGTAATATCTGCATCACATAATACTTTTGAATTTAACGGAGTTAAATATTTTAGTAATAAAGGAATGAAAATATCTGACGAGATAGAAGAAGAAATAGAAGAAGTTATGGACTCCGGAAAAATAAATGAGCTAATTGCTGTACATAATAAAATTGGTATAGCAGAAGATGCAACAGATTTAATGGATGAATATGTTTGTTTATTTAGAAGAATATTTGAAGATAATATAGAAGAGCATTTAAGAGATGATTTTATAGTAGGCTTAGATGTGGCAAATGGAGCAACTTATAAAGTAGCAGAAGAAGTATTTAAAAAACTAGGAATAAAATATAAAATAATAAATAATAATCCAGATGGAATAAATATAAATCATGATTGTGGTTCAACACATTTGGAAGGATTAAAAAAATTTGTTTTAGATAATAAATTAAGCTTAGGAATAGCATATGATGGCGATGGAGACAGATGCTTAGCAATAGATGAAAAAGGAAATCTTATAGATGGAGATATACTTCTTGCAATATTTGCTAAATACTTGCAAGAAAAAGGCAAATTAAATAAAGACACATTAGTTGCAACAATTATGAGCAATATGGGATTGAATAAATTTGCAGAAAAAAATAATTTAAATTTAAGCCAAACAAAAGTTGGAGATAGATATGTACTAGAAGAAATGCTAAAAAATGGTTATAATTTAGGCGGAGAACAATCAGGACATATAATTTTATTAGATTACAATCCAACAGGTGATGGAATACTAACTTCCCTTATGTTAATACAAATTTTATTAGAAAAAAACGTTTTAGCATCAGAACTTTGCGACATAATACAAATATACCCACAAGTATTAATAAATGCTAAAGTAAACTCAGAAAAGAAAAGTCAATACTTAGAAGATAAAGAAATACAAACAAAAATTAAAGAAATAGAAAATGAATTTGCAAATGAAGGAAGAGTTGTAATAAGACCTTCAGGAACAGAACCTTTAATAAGAGTTATGATAGAAGGTAAAGACAAAAACTATATAGCTAAAAAAGCAGAAGAAATAGCAAAACTTATAGAAGAAAAATTAAATTAGTTTACAAAACTAGTATAAATTATACTAGAATAATAAATTTAAGAAAAAACAAAGGAGGAAACAAAATGTTCATTATTGATTTAACAAACCCATTAACTTTAGTACTTTTGCTAATAGCAACAGTATTACTAATATTCTTAGGAAAGGAAATAAAAAAGCCACATGCACCAGCAGCAGCATTAATATTCTTTTTAGCACTAATTTTAATGCATAGTATACAACTTACATTACCAAGTGCAAATGTAGAAGAAATACATTCAGCATTAATGGGAAGCCTTGGAATGGACTTTATAATGATATTTATATCTTTCTTCGGATATTTATGGGTAGATGACATATCTTGTAAGTTTTATAAAAAGAAAAATATCGATAACAGTTTAGACTGGTTTTGGAATAAAGTATAAAAGTATAATTAAAAACAAGTAAAATAGCAAGTTTTAAATCTCTAAAACTTGCTATTTTTGTATGACTGTGATAAAATTTAAATATTATATTATTAACAATGGGGGAATAATTAATGAGTAAAAATATTTTGATAGGTGGAGCATGGCCTTATGCAAATAATTCCTTACATCTAGGACATTTAGCAGGTTTAATATCAGGAGATATTTTAGCACGTTACCACAGAATCAATGGAGATAATGTGCTTTACGTATCAGGAACAGATTGCCATGGGACACCGATAACAGAAAGAGCAAAAAAAGAAGGAAGAACACCAAAGGAAATAGCAGAGCAATATCATGAAGAATTTGTTAAAACATTTAACGCAATGAGTTTTTCTTATGATTTATATTCAAAAACAGAAACAGAATATCATGCTAAAAAAGTTCAAGAAATATTTAAAAAGCTATATGACAACGGATATATATATGAAAAAATAGAACCACAAGCATATTGCGAAAAATGTAATAAGTTTTTACAAGATAGGGAGATACAGATTAAATGTCCAGAGTGTGGAGAAATAACAAAAGCTGACCAATGTGATAACTGTGGACATACTCCATCGGTAGAGGAATTGAAAGATGGCGTTTGTTTAAGTTGCGGAAGCAAAACAATAGAAAAGGACAATAAAAATTTATATTTTGCTCTATCTAAATTTCAAGATATAATCCAAGCAAATACAGATAAATGCAAACAATTCTGGAGAGTAAATGCAAGAAATGAAACAGAAAAATATTTAAAACAAGGATTAAAAGACAGAGCAGTAACAAGAGACTTAGATTGGGGAATCAAAATACCACTTCCAGGATATGAAACTAAAAGAATGTATGTGTGGATAGAAGCTGTACTTGGTTACCTAACTGATACAATGAAGCTATCAGAAGAAAATGGATTCAATTGGGAGGATTTTTGGAAAGAAGGACACAACAATAAAATATATATGTGCCATGGAAAAGATAATATAGTATTCCATAGCATAATATTCAATGGGCTACTAGCTGGACTAGAAGACAATTTCCATTTGGTAGATGTAATAGTTTCAACAGAATATTTAAATATTAATGATGAAAAAATATCGAAAAGCAAAGGAAATGGTATTACAGCATTAGAAATGCTTGAAAAATACAACACAGACTCATTAAGATTCCATATTATAAACAATGGACCAGAAAAGAAAGACACAAACTTTACAATTGAAGAATTTGAAAGAACACATAATAATGAAATATTAAACAAATTTGGAAATCTAGTAAATAGAACATTGAGATTTAAAGAGTTAACACAAATTCCAAATGGTAAATTAGATGAACAAGCAAAAATAGAAATAGAAAACACATATAAAGAAGTTTCAAACTTAATAGAAAATCTAGAATTTAGAGCTGCAACACAAAAAGTTATGGATCTTGTAGAATATGCAAATAAGTTCTATGATGAAAATAAACCATGGATCCAGAAAAAAGAAGACATAGAGGGCTTTAATAATACAATATATACTTGCGCAGTTATTATAGCAAATTTATCTAATTTGTTTGAACCATTTATGCCAAAGTCATGTAAAAAAATAAGAGAATATTTAAAAATACAAAATCCACAATGGAATTTTACAACAATAGAAGATGATATAAAACTAGAAAATATAGAACCATTATTTAATAGAATATAATTAAAACTATTGAAAATAATATAAAAGTCATGCTAAAATAAAAGCATGATTTTTATATTGTGAAGGTGAAAAAAATGAAAGATACAATAATAATAGTAGAAGGACCACAAGGAGCAGGAAAAACAACATTTACAAACTATTTAAGAGAAAAAATGAGTGCAACAGATTTATATAGATTAACAGGAATAAAAGATAAAACTGAAGCAGGACATAAAAAAATAGAAAAAAAATATCTAAAATTATTAGAATATATAGAAGCATGCGAAGACGTAAACATGATTTTTGATAGAACCTTTTTCACAGAAGAAATATATGGAAGACTAGGATATAAGCCATATTCTTTTGATGACACATATAAAATGCTATTAGAAAAACTAGATAAATTAAATTTTAACATATATTTAGTAGTTTTATATTTAAAAGACACATCTGTTTTTGAAAAACGTATAAAAAGAGATAAACATCAATATCAAGCATTTAATGTAGAAAGTAGCATAAAACAACAAAATGAGTACTTGAAATTAGCAGATGAAGTAGAAAAAGATGCAAAAAATATTAAAGTAATAAGATTCAATGCAGACAACAATGAAACATTTACAAAACAGATAGACGAGCAATTTGGATACTTATTTAAATAAGGGATAGTTATGGAAAAAATAGGATTTTTTGGAGGATGCTTTAATCCTCCAACAAATATACATATTGAATTAGCAAATAATTTAGTAAAAACAAAAAAATTAGACAAAGTTATTTTTGTACCGGTAAATGATTCATATATAAAAAATGGACTAATATCGGCAGAACATAGATTAAATATGATAAAACTAGCTATAAAAAACAATAACAATTTAGAAGTAGATGACATTGAGATAAAAGAAGATAAAAAATTATTTGCAGTGGATGCATTTGAGCTAATTAATCAAAAATATTTTAAAAAATGCGAAGTGTATTTTATAATGGGCTCAGATAATTTCGAAAAAATGAGCAAATGGAAAGATTATAACAAAATAAAAGACCAAAAATATATAGTCATAAAAAGAGACAAAAATGTGATTTCATCAACTAAGATAAGAGAAATGATAGCAAAAAATGATAGTGAAGCACAAAAATATTTATCAAGAGAAGTATACAAATATATAGAACAAAACAAATTATACAAATTGTAATTTGTGTGAGGGGGAATTCTAGGGACTGTCCTGAATTCACCCGATTAATTAACAATTAAAAGATTAAAATTCAAAAAAACCGCTCGGTCATGTCACTTTCGTAGAAATTGTAAATCTCCTCTCTCCGCAGCGCCCTCAAGAGATGAGATTCCCTACTCCGAGAGAAGAACAATTTCTACCTCAAGCTCAATCCATTCGCAATTTTTTTCATTTTTAATATTTTAATTTTCAAAATGAATTTAGTCTTCAACTAAATTAAACCAAATAAAAAAAGGAGAATAAAATTGAACAGTTTACAAGAAGCACAAAATGAAGCAAATAAATGTTTAAATTGTAAAGTACCAATGTGTCAAAAAGGATGCCCAATAAGTACACACATTCCGCAATTTATAGAACAAATAAAAAATGGAAACCTAGAAGAAGCATATAAAATATTACAAGAGAATAATATTATGAGTAACATATGTTCTAACGTTTGCCCATACGAAGAGTGTTGCGTAGGAAATTGCATAAAGGGAATAAAAGGAGAACCTATCCAAGTAAATAAGTTAGAGAAATATGTAAATAATTGGGCCAGGAAAAACAATGTAATATATGTGAATGAAAGGCAAAAATCTAATAATATTAAAATAGCAGTAGTAGGTTCAGGCCCAGCTGGAATAGAATGTGCAGTAGAACTTTCTAAAAAAGGTTTTGAAGTTACAATATTTGAAAAAGAAGAAGAAATAGGCGGACTTCTAACATATGGAATACCAGGATTTAGGTTACCAAGAGATATTACACAAAATTTAACAAGAAGAATAAAAGGCCTAGGAATAAACATACAAACAAATATCGAATTTGGAAAAGATATAACAATAGAAAGCTTAAAGAAGAATGGCTATAAAGCAATATTTGTAGCAATTGGAGCTGAAACAGCAAGTACATATCATTTAACTAACAAAGAATGTAACAAAATACATAGATCTGATTATATATTAAAAGAATATAATGCAAAAAGAATAATAAATGACCTAGGGAATGTAATAATAATTGGAGGAGGAAATGTAGCAACAGACTCTGCAAGAGCTGCTATAAGAATGGGCGCAAAAAGCAGTACAATTGTATATAGAAGAAATAGAGAAAAAATGCCAGCAAGAGAAATAGAATTAGAAGAAGCTATGGAAGATGGAGTAGAAGTTATATACAATACAAAAGTATTAGAAGCAGACGTAGAAGAAGGCAAAATACAAAAAGTAAGATGCATAAAAACAGATACAACAAACGGAGAAGTAAAAGACATTGAAGGTAGTGAATTCTATATAAATGCAGACACAATAATATTTGCAATAGGACTAAAACCAAATAAGGAAATAATAGAACAAGAAAAAATACAATTGGAAAATGGACTTATAAAAATAGACGAAAATTGTCAAACTAATATAGAAGGCGTATTTGCAGGAGGAGATGTTTGCCAAAGCAAAGCAACAGTGTGCTTAGCAATAAAAGCAGGAAAAGAAGCTGCAAAAAACATGGAAAAATATATAAATACTTTATATAACTAAATTATTGTAAACAAACAATAATTATAGTATAATAAAGTATGTACATGGGGATGTAATTGGTTTCGACAGTAATGTAGAAATATGAGTTGCGACAAGTGGATTCTCGTTGGCCACTTAAAAAACGAGAAATTAAAAATAAACGCTGATAATAGAGAATTAGCATACGCTGCCTAGTTAATGGCACGTCGTTTTACCATAAGGCCTACTGGTATGGATAAAGCGTCGATTAAAGTAGGAAACAAAATTATTTCTTGTCTTGGAAATAATGGGTAATTTTAAGACTACCAAAAATTCAAGTTTGTTTATTAACAAGAATTAGAGGGAATATTTAATAATAAACTATTGTTGTAGAAGCTTGTATGGAAATATTATTGGACGAGGGTTCAACTCCCTCCATCTCCACCAAAAATAAAAAGTTATAGTGAAAACTATAACTTTTTTTGAATTAAAATATCTTCATGATTTCATTATACTTAGGAATCAAACCTTCCTTTTTAGTTATCAAACTAGGTTTTACTTGATATACCCCTGGAAAACAATTTCCTTCGACAATTACTGGGCCATTTTCAGAAATTGCTACATCCCAACCAACATAAGCCACTTCTGGAATAACTTTAGCACATTCCTTTACAAGCTCAACAGCTTCTTTAAACATTGGAACTTTAAAGCCAACAATTTTTTTCTTTGAAATAGGATGTTCAGTATAAATATTGTCATTTCTATCAATTGCTTCTACATAAACATTTCCTTCATTACTTACATAAGTATACATTCCGCCACTTGAAAAATTATCTACAACACCACCATTACCAATTTTAAGTACAGCTTGTAGAAAATAAGATTTACCATCCTTGTAAAAAGTAAACATTCTCATAGTATTTACAGACTTATCATATAAAACGTTCATGTCTGGATGTTGCTTAATGCATTCTTCGATTAATAGTTGATCATTTGCAATTAATTTATTATATATTTCTTTACAGTTAACATCAGGAGAATAAACATATTTCTCAACTCCGTGACCACCTTCATCATCAATAGGCTTTACAATAATTGCATTATTAGACTTGAAAAAAGTTTCAAAATCATTATAATTATCAGGTGTTAGCATCATCCAATTTCTTTTTAAATACTTATTAAATATTTTATTGAATTCTACTTTGTTCTCAAATTTGTGAAAACTAGATTTATCATTGAACTTTTTAATAATTTCATTGTTTTTACCACGAGTTAAATAGGTTTTTCGTTCTTCATTATTTAAATTATAAAACTCAAACTCTTGATAATCATAATATCCTGCTTGATATTTAAAACCACATTTAATCATATCAATTACAATCGAAATATAGTTTTTCTTAGTTTTTTTACTAATAGCTTTGGCTATTCTAAACATATTTTTATAATCCATTTTAATAATGCGTTTAAATAAATATTTAATTTTCCCCATAAAATATCACCACAAGTAGTATATCATAAATAAAGTAAAAGTAAACATAGAAGTAAAAAAACATAAAAAATTTGTCTTGACAAATCAAATAAAAAAATATATTATATTTAGCAAGTGAAAAGTATAAGAAGAAGAGACCAGAACTCTTCAAATTTTAAAAGGGAGTAGCTTAAAAATTACTAATCAACAACCTCGTTTTAAACTGGTTAGTGAGCCTAAATGGTAAGCAAGACTTTTAAAGAAGCTATGAAAATTAGTTTCTTTAAAAGTCTTTTTGATTAAATAGAAAAATCTTGAAAACTCAAATTGGTGCAAATATGAAAGGAAACAATATGCCATACATAATAAGCAAAGAAAAACTAAATAAATTTAATAATTTGAATAATTATTTTGTAATAACAGATTTTGATAGAACTCTTACAACAGCAGAAAGTGAGCCAACAATGGGAGTAATACCACAATATCTAGGTGGAGAATGTTTAGAAAAAAGAACTAAGATATATGAGCATTATAGACCATTAGAATTAGACTACACAATCGAAGAAAATAAAAAACAACAAATAATGAAAGAATGGGCAAAAGAAAGCTTTACACTTTTATCAAAATATATAACAAAAGAAAGTATAAAAAATGCATTATTAAATGCAGACTTATATTTAAGGCCTGGTGCAAAAGAATTTTTACAAGAAATGAATGATAACAATATTCCTGTAATAATTATGTCTTCAGGGATAGGAAACATAGTAAAAGCCTTTTTAGAAAAAGAAAATTGCATGTTTAATAATATAAAAATAGTTTCTAATTTTTTTGAGTTTAATAATGGAATAACAACAATAAATATGGACAAGATAATGGCAACATCAAATAAAGAGTATATAAGAATACCAGAGAATATAAGAAACCAGATAGAAGAAAGAGAAAAAGCTTTAGTATTTGGAGACTTAATAGAAGATATAAAAATGATAGACAAAGAAAAGTTACAAAACACTTTAACATTTGGCTTTTTAGATGAAAATGCAGAGCAAAACTTAGAAAGATATAAAGAAAATTTTGATATAATATTAACGGGAAACGATAATTTTAATACAGTAAGAAAAATTTTAAAAAACAAGGAGGAAAACAATGGCAATAAATTGGTTTAATAAAACAGTAGATGAAGTAGAATCTACACTAAAAACAAATGCAGAAAATGGCTTAACAGCAGAAGAAGCCCAAAAAAGACAAGAAGAATATGGACTAAATGAATTAAAAGCAAAGAAGAAAAAAAGTTTATTTGTAAAATTCTTAGAACAATTTAAAGACTTTATGATTATAATTCTTATAATTTCTGCAATAATCTCTGGAGTTGTTGGAGTAGCACAAGGAGAGGGATTTACAGATACAATTATTATATTAGTAGTTGTAGTAGTAAATGCAATAATAGGGGTAGCCCAAGAAAACAAAGCAGAAAAATCATTAGAAGCTTTACAAAAATTAAGTTCACACGTTGCAAAAGTTGTAAGAGATGGTAAGCTTCAAGTTATTCAATCTAAAGAACTAGTACCAGGTGATATTGTAATACTAGAAACAGGTGACTATGTACCAGCAGACCTAAGAATAATAGAAGCAGTAAATTTAAAATCGCAAGAATCTGCTTTAACAGGAGAATCTGTGCCAGTAGAAAAAATGGCAGCAAAAATAGAAGACGAAAAGATAGGTATAGGAGACAGAGTAAACATGCTATTTTCTTCGAGTTTAATTACTTATGGTAGAGGGAAAGCTGTTGTAGTAGAAACAGGAATGAATACAGAAGTAGGAAAAATAGCGGATATAATAAACACAGCAGAAGAACAAGGAACACCACTTCAACAAAAATTAAATAAATTAGGAAAAACACTAGGAATTGTAGCATTAGCAATATGTGCTGTAATTTTTGTAGTAGGTCTTTTATATGGAAAAGAACCAATACATATGTTTATGACAGCTGTAAGTTTAGCAGTAGCAGCTATACCAGAAGGCTTGCCAGCAGTATTTACAATAGTACTTGCAATTGGCGTACAAAGGATGGTAAAAAGAAATGCAATTGTTAAAAAATTGCCAGCAGTAGAAACATTAGGAAGCGCTTCAGTAATTTGCTCAGACAAAACCGGAACATTAACACAAAATAAAATGACAGTAGAAAAAGTATTTTGTGATGGAAACCTTGTAAACTTAGAAGAATCAGCAGATATGATAGATATTCAAAAATTAGTATATGCAAGTATGCTTTGTAATGATACCAAAATTTCAGAAGACGACAAACTTACAGGAGATCCAACAGAAACGGCATTAGTAGATATGGCATTTAAATTAGATTTTGATCCATCAGTATATGGAATGTTTCCAAGAGTAGCAGAAATTCCATTTGATTCAGATAGAAAATTAATGACAACAGTACACGAAGAAAACGGAAATTATGTAGTTTATACAAAAGGTGGAGTAGATGAACTTTTGGCAAATTGTAGTTCATATATATTAGAAGGCGATATAAAAACAGATTTAGAAGAATACAAAGAAATAATTAGAAGATACAACATGGAAATGGCACAAAATGCATTAAGAGTTTTAGCAATGGCATATAAAGTACTAGACCATAAACCAACAGCAGAAGAAATAAAAGAATTAGAATCTAATTTAACATATATTGGTATGGTAGGCATGATAGATCCACCTAGACTAGAAGTAAAAGATGCAGTACAAGAATGTAAAGAAGCAGGAATAAAAACAGTAATGATTACTGGTGATCATAAAATAACAGCAATAGCAATAGCAAAAAGCTTAGGAATACTAGAAAATGATGATGAGGCAATTACAGGAACAGAATTAGAAGAAATGAGTGATGAAGAACTAATTAGAAATGTAAGGAAATATTCTGTATATGCAAGAGTTTCACCAGAACATAAAGTAAGAATAGTAAAAGCATGGCAAGCAAATGGAGAAACCGTTGCTATGACAGGAGATGGAGTAAATGATGCACCATCATTAAAAATTGCAGATATAGGTTGTGCAATGGGAGTAGTTGGAACAGATGTTGCAAAAGAAGCAGCAGACGTTATTTTAACAGATGATAACTTTGCAACAGTTGTGTCAGCAGTAGAAGAAGGAAGACGTATATATGATAATATTCTAAAAGCAATACAATTCCTATTGTCAAGCAATATAGGAGAAATAGTAGTACTATTTTTAGCAATACTAATAACTCCATTATTGTCAAAGCAATTTGGAGTAGATATAACATTAATAGAAACATTATTACCAATACACATATTATGGATTAACCTAGTAACAGATTCATTACCAGCATTAGCACTTGCAGTAGACCCAGCAGCAGACAATGTAATGAAAAGAAAGCCTTTAAAAAATACTAAAAAAGGAATATTTACAAAAGGAATGACATGGAGAATAGTATATCAAGGATTAATGATAGGATTACTTACACTTACTGCATTCATAATTGGACTTTCAACACCAGATGTAAGTCAAGAAGAAAAGGTAAAAATAGGCCAAACAATGGCATTTTACGTACTAGCACTTTCTGAACTAGTACATGTATTTAACATAAGAGATAACAAAAGAACGATATTCAAAACAGGAATATTTAATAATAGCAAACTAATTTTAGCAACAGTAGTATCAGCAAGTTTAATGTTTGTAATACTATTTACACAAGGATTAAGAGATATATTTGGATTAGTAATGCTGCCAGCAATGCACGTATTCGAAACAGTAATGTTAGTACTTGCACCAGTAATAATAGTAGAAATATTTAAGTTATTAAAAATAAATACAACAAAAGACGAAGAATAGCTTTTGAAAAATATAGTAGGTCGTCATGCTTGGCGACCTACAATGCCATAAAAATTTTAAAAAATTACAAATAAAATTAATTAAAGATATTGACACTTTGCATATAAAATGCTACAATAATCAATGTCAATAAAATATGCGGATGTGGCGGAACTGGCAGACGCGCTGGTCTTAGGAACCAGTACTTCGGTGTGGGGGTTCAAGTCCCTTCATCCGCACCAGAGAAGAGATTAGCTAAAGCTAATCTCTTTTTGTTATTGAAACAAATATATTGTAAAATGAATAAATTTATGCTACTTTATATATGGTGATTATTATGAAATTTACAACGTTATGCTATATAGAAAAAAATGATAAATACTTAATGCTATATAGAAATAAAAAAGAAAATGATTTAAATGAAGGAAAATGGATTGGAGTCGGTGGAAAATTTGAAGAAAAGGAATCTCCAGAAGAATGTTTAGTTAGAGAAGTAAAAGAAGAAACTGGTTTAACATTAACAAAATATAAATTAAGATGCCTAGTAACATTTGTATCTGATAAATGGGAAACAGAGCATATGTATGTATTTACAGCAAGTGAATTTGAAGGAGAACTTAAAGAATGCAATGAAGGTACTTTACAATGGATTGATAAAGATAAAATATTAGACTTACCAACATGGGAAGGAGATAGATTCTTTTTTGAAAAAATGCAGAAACAAAAAGAATTCTTTACGATGAAGGTAGAATATAAAGGAAACAAGTTAGTAAATTGCAAATAGAAAGATTTAATCTTTCTATTTTTTAATATTAATTTAATATTAAAAAAATATAATACAAATATCAACAAGGGAAAGACTAAATTAATATCACCCCAAAGTAGGAAAAGAAAAGATTATTTCCATCCCCATTTATAATCTTTTCTCCTACAAATTTTTTTAATTATAAAAATGTGATATAATATGCAAGAGAGGTAAGAATATGAAAGTGCTAATTGTAGAAGATGAAAGAACTTTATCAGACACAATAAAACAATGTATATGCAAAAAATTTGATACAGAACAAGCGTATGATGGTTATGAAGCATATATGATGGCAAAAGAAAATATATATGATGCAATAATATTAGACCTTATGTTACCAGAAATGTCAGGTTATGATGTGCTATTAAAACTTAGAGAAAACAAAGTATTAACACCAGTTTTAATATTAACAGCAAAAGACACATTAAATGACAAACTAAAAGGATTTAATTATGGAGCAGATGACTACTTAGTAAAGCCATTTGAAAGAGAGGAATTACTAGCAAGACTAGAAGCAATAATTAGAAGAACAAATGGAGCATATAAGCAAGATGAAATAGAGTTTAAAGATTTAAAACTAAATATAAAAAGTAGGAGAGCATTTATAAAAGATAAAGAAATCACACTGCAAGGAAAGCAATTTGATATATTAGAATACCTTATAAATTCAAAAGGAACAATAATAACAAAAGAGCAGATATTTGATAAAATATGGGGATTTGATTCATTTACAACTACAAACGTAGTAGAAGTATATGCAAGTGGATTAAGAAAAACATTAAAACAATATGGGTATGATAAATATATAAAAACCATCCGTGGAGTAGGATATATGATAACAGATTAATATAAATTGGAAATCTTAAAGACATATCCAATAAGGAAGGAGAAATACAGAGTATGAAAAAATTGCTATTAGTAATTGATGCTCAAAAAAGTTTTATAAACGAAATCACAGAGCCATATGTAAAAAAAATACAAGAACTTGTTAATTCAAATAAATATGAAAAAGTTGCTTTTACAAAGTTTATAAATAGTAAAGATAGTATATGGTATAAAAAATTGAAATATAAAGGTTGCATAACAGAAGATAATCAAGCCATAATGATTGACACAAAAAACAATGAAGTTTTTGAAAAAACTATTTACTCCGCGGTAAATAATGAATTAGTGAAATACATAAAAGAAAATGATGTTGAACAGATATATTTGTGTGGATTTGATACAGACGCTTGCGTTTTAAAAACCGCATTAGATTTGTTTGAGAATAATTATGAAGTATATGTACTTAAAGAGTATTGTATGAGTGGTGCGGGACAAAAAATACATAATGATACAATAGAAAACCTGAAAAGATTAATAGGAAAAAAATATGTAATATAATGTAAATATAAGAATAAGCAATTTAACAGCTTTTTAATATTGACAACTAGTGTAAAAATATGGTAAACTACTAATAAGTTTTAGGAGTATACCTAGCAAAAGCGAGCGGTATAGAGTAACAAAAGTTACTTACACAGAAATAAGATTAAAGTCTTATGGAGGAGTCTTAAAGATTTCTACATAAGGCTTTTTTTGTATAGGAGTGATAGTATGAAAGAAGAAAAAACATTAGAAACAGAAAGGTTAATATTAAGACCATTAACAGTAAACGATGCAGAAGAAGCATTTAAAAATTGGACCAGTGATGATGAAGTATCAAAATATGTAAGGTGGTCTACTCACAAAAATGTAGAGGAAACAAAAGAATATATACTTTTAGAAGAAAAAAGACGTAAAACAGAAGGATGTTTTAATTGGGGAATAGTTATAAAGGATAGCAATGAACTAATAGGAGCTATAGGAGCATTTCCAAGTGAAGATGGCAGATATGAAATAGGCTATAATATAGCGAAAAAACATTGGAACAATGGCTATACAACGGAAGCAGTAAAAGAGGTACTTAAATATTTAGCAACTGAAGAGAAAATACATAAATTTAGATGTGCACATGCAGTACTCAATCCTGCATCTGGTGCAGTAATGAGAAAAGCTGGATTTAAATATGTTAAAGATGAAGATTTTGAAAAATTTGACAAAAGCCAAAAATTTGAATGTAAAGTATACTATTTAGATATGGGTGAGAATTATGATTAGAAAAGCAAAAATAGAAGATTCAAATAACATAGCAAAACTTATTATAAAAGGGTGGCAAACAGCATATAAAGGACTTATAAACCAAGAATTTTTAGACAGTATGAAAGAAGATGAAATGAGTAAAGGATGGAAGAAAAGCATTTTTTCCCAAAATGAAAGCAATAACATATATGTATATGAGAAAGAAAATAAAATTTTAGGAGTTATTAGATTTGGAAAAGTAGCTGATCAAAATGATATAAATCACAATGCAGAAATACATGTTTTGTATGTAGAGCCAAAACTTAAAAGAAATAGAATAGGAAGTAAATTATTTGATTATGCAAAAAACTACTTTATAGAACATAATATGAAAAAATTAATTATTTGGTGTTTAAAAGGAAATGAGCCATCTATAGAATTTTATAAAAAGATGGGTGGAAAAATTGTTTCAGAAAGAGAAGCAAAAGTACACAATATAGAGTTAGAGGAAGTAGGTTTGGAATATAATTTGGAAGATAAAATAAAATTAATAATACCAACGAAAGAGTATGAAAATCAAGCAATAGAATATAGAAAAGAGCATTTTGATAATGGAGAAAAAACATTACATGCGTGTTCAAAATGGGATAGAATTGATAATTATGATGAATGGCTAAAACTATTAAAAAGTAATTTAAAAAAGGAAACGGTACAAGATAATTATGCTGTTACAACACAATTCTTTGGGGTGAGAGAAAGAGATAATAAAATTGTTGGAATGATAAATATTAGACATGAATTAGCAAATGATTTCTTAAGAAATTATGGAGGAAATATTGGATATGGAATAAGACCAACAGAAAGAAGAAAAGGATATGCAACGCAAATGCTTGAACAAGCTTTAAAATATTGCAAAGAAGAACTTAACTTAGAAAAAGTAATGCTTGGTTGCTATAAAGAAAACGAAGCATCAAGAAGAACAATTTTAAACGCAGGGGGAGCATTAGAAAGAGAAGTAAAAACAGAAAATGGAAAAATAGCACAGGTGTATTGGATTAAATTGTAAAAAAACTATTGACAGGACAAAAAAATATATGCTATCATATATTTTAATTAGAGAGGTATATTATGGAAACAAAAATAATATTTAGAAACGAGCATCATAAAAATTAGCTTGTGTCATATATATGGCACAGGCTTTTGGTGCTTGTGCCTAAGATTTAAACCTTATGGTAGAAGTGCCATAAGGTTTTTTTGTTGTTAAAATAAGCTGGCCAGCTTAAAACAAAACTCTCTTAAAATATAAGGAGGAAAAAATATGAAAAAGAAAATTATTTTTATTACAGCAATTACAATAATTGCAATGCTTGGAGTACTTACAGCGATTAAAATGAAAAAGACAAATGCAAAACAAAATTCATTAGAAAAAATAACAAGTAAAGGAACATTTATATTAGGACTTGACGATAGCTTTCCACCAATGGGATTCAGAAACGAAAACAATGAAATTGTTGGCTTTGATATTGATGTAGCAAAAGAAGTTTGCAAAAGATTAAATGTAGAATTAGTAATACAACCAATATCTTGGAATGCAAAAGAACAGGAATTAAATTCTGGTAACATAGACTGCATTTGGAATGGGATGTCTATAACAGAAGAAAGAAAACAAGCAATGTTATTATCTGATTCGTACATGAAAAATAGGATGGTATTCATTACAAAACAAGACAGTAATCTAAAGACCTTAGAAGATTTAAAAAACAAAAAAGTAGGAGTTCAATCTGGTTCAAGTGCGGAGCAAATATTGGAAGAGTCAGAAACTTACAAAACATTAAACCAAACAGTTGCATATGCAGATAATATTACAGCCTTTATGGATTTGGAAACAAATCAAATTGATGCAGTATTTGTAGATGAAGTGCTAGCTAATTATTATATAGCAACAAATAATAAAAACTATAACCAAATAGAACAAGCTTTAGAAGAAGAACAATATGCAATAGGATTTAGAAAACAAGACAATGAATTATGCAATAGAGTAAATGAGATTCTAAAAGAAATAAAAGAAGACGGAACATTAGAAGCAATATCTAAAAAGTGGTTTGGAAAAGATGTTACGACAATTAAAGGTGAGTAAATATGGATTTAAATTACTTTATTAAATTAATGAAAATATTATTGGATGGAACAAAAGTATCTTTAAGAATATTTGCTATAACACTAATATTCGCAATACCTTTAGGAATATTAGTTTCTGCTTTAAGTATTTCTAAGAACAAGATAATTTCAAAAATAATAAAGCTGTATATATTGCTTATGAGAGGAACCCCATTATTATTGCAAATAATCTGTATATACTTTGCACCATATTATTTGTTTAAATTTTCATACAACAGATTTATAGCAGTAATTATTGCATTTACATTAAACTATGCAGCATATTTTGGAGAAATATTTAGAGGCGGAATAGAAAGCATTCCAAAAGGCCAATGGGAGGTTGCTTTTACATTAGGCTTTACTAAAATAAAAACATTTTTTATAGTGATACTTCCTCAAGCAATAAAAAGAATATTACCATCAATTTCAAATGAAGTAATAACTTTGGTAAGAGATACTTCGCTAGCACAAGTAATTGGAGTGACAGAATTGTTTGCTTTTGCTCAAAAACAAGCTAATTATAAGTTTTCTATAATTCCATTGCTTGTTGCAGGATTAATCTATTTATTAATTAGTGTAATTTTAACCTATATTTTTAATTACACAGAAAGGAAATTAGAGTATTATAGGTAAATATTATGAAAGTATTAGAAATAAAAAATATAAACAAGAGCTTTAACGAAAGAAAGGTATTAAGCAATTTTTCGCTAAATATTGAAGAAGGAGAAATAGTTTCGATAATAGGGCCATCAGGAGTTGGAAAGTCAACTTTATTAAGATGCATTAATGGTTTGGAAAAAATAGATAGTGGAGAAATCTTAATTAATAATAAAAGTTTAAAAAGAAAAAAAGATAAAATATCAAAAGAAGCAAATTTAGAAGTGGGATTAGTGTTTCAAGACTACAATTTATTTCCTCAGTATTCTGTGATTAAAAATATAACATTACCATTAACAACAGTACTAAAAATAGAAAAAGAAGAAGCAACAAAACAAGCAGAAGAATTACTTAAAAAAATGAATTTATTAGAAAAGCGATATTCATATCCATACGAGTTATCAGGAGGAGAAAGACAACGAGTAGCAATAGCAAGAGCGATTGCTACAAATCCTAAAATAATATGTTTTGATGAACCAACTAGTGCATTAGATCCAAAACTTGTAATGCAAGTTTCGAAAACAATAAAAGACCTTGCAAATATTGGCAAAGCAATAATAATAGTAACTCACGATATAAGCTTTGCAGAACAAATTTCAGACAGGATTATAGAAGTGAAACTGGAATTTGTAAAATGAATGTGAGAGGTGTGATGTGGAAAGTGGGATTTGTAGGGGCGTATTGAATACGCCCAAAAAAGAATTTATTGCAAACTCTGCAGTAGGGATTAACTAAAAATGTTGTGGCAGGCCATGTGTCTGCCCGAAAAAATGATATTTTGTTATATACAAAAAATATAAACAAAAGGGGTCTGTCCCCATTTGTTCCTAACAAAATTGAATTATTAGATTATGAATTTGTATAAATAATTGACAATATAAAAAGATTTTCATATAATTATATTATAAAGGAGACAAAGCCATGAGTAATTTAACAAACGCAAAATTAAATAACTGGTGGAATGTATGGGATAAAAATCACCCATACAAATTTGTCGTGCTTTAGAATATTAGTAAAATACAGGCACATGTATGAGTGATTAAAAACTTGTACATGTGCTTTTTGTTGTTTATGGGAGGTGGTACATATGGAAGCTGACTGGCATTGGCAAATTTTATATAAAACTATTTTAAAGAAAGAAGGAATTGATTATGAATTATGGAGAGTTTGGTGGACAATATGTGCCACAAGAGCTAAAAGAAAAGTTAAATGAAATTGAAAGAGAATTTACAAAAGCAAAAAATGATGAGAAGTTCGTAAAGGAATATTTATACTATTTAAAACAATATGTTGGAAGACCAACACCACTATATTACGCAGAAAATTTAAGCAAATATGCAGGTGGAGCAAAGATATATCTAAAAAGAGAAGATTTAAATCATACAGGAGCACACAAAATAAATAATTCGTTGGGGCAAGCTTTACTTGCAAAACGTATGAATAAAACGCATATAATTGCAGAAACGGGAGCAGGTCAACATGGAGTTGCAACTGCAACAGTGTGTAGTCTGTTTAATATTAAATGTACAATATTTATGGGAAAAGAAGATATAAAAAGACAAAAAGTAAATGTAGAGAAAATGAAGCTTTTAGGAGCAGAAGTATATGAAGTAACAAAAGGTGAAGGAACATTGAAAGAAGCAGTAGATGTAGCCTTTGAATATTTATTAAAACATCAAGATGTATTTTATTTAATAGGTTCTGCAGTAGGTCCAAGCCCATATCCGGAAATGGTAAAATATTTTCAAAAAATAATAGGGGAAGAAGCAAAAAAACAAATTTTAGAACAAGAAGGCAAATTACCTAAAGCAATAGTTGCGTGTATAGGTGGAGGAAGCAATAGTATAGGGTTATTTACAGACTTTATAAAAGAAGAGGTACAAATATTTGGAATAGAGGGAGCAGGAAAAGGCATTGAGACAGGAAAACATGCATCTGCAATATATAACAATAAAATTGGAATTTTACATGGTATGAAAACATATATAATGCAAGATGATAAAGGAAATATAGAAGAGGCATACTCAATTTCAGCAGGCTTGGATTATCCAGGAATTGGACCAGAACACGCATACTTGAAATCTATAGGGAGAGTTAAGTACGACAGCATTACGGATAAAGAAGCAGTAGAAGCATTTAAGTTACTTTGTAGATTAGAAGGAATAATACCAGCATTAGAAAGTAGCCATGCAATAGCATATGCAATAAAAATTGCAAAAAACTATAAAAATAATGACAGCATTATTGTAAACCTATCTGGAAGAGGAGATAAGGATATAGAAATACTAAACTGAGGGAAAAAGGGGACAGACCCCTTTTTCCCTCATATATGTCGAAAAAAGAAAAAATGAGGCGAGCGATTTTTCTTGAATTTTAAATACAAGTATGATACAAAAATAATATAAATTTATATAAATTCTGGCAATAAATCAAATTGCCAAAACAAATTTATTTCAAAAAAGAATTAATTCTTTAAAAATTCCAAAAAGCAAAATTAAAAAATTAAAATCAGGCATTTAAATATGTTTATTAATCATACTTGTAAATGTAAATAATTGCATATATGAAAGGAGAAAAGAAAATGAAGAAAACATTATCACCAAAATTAGATGTAGTATTCCAAGCCCTATTTGGAGAAGTAGGAAGTGAAAGAATAACAAAAAACTTTTTAGAAACAATATTAAACAAGAAAATAGAAAAAATAGACTTAAGTAAAAATCCGATATTAAGAAGAGAATTTAAAGACGATAAACTGGGAGTGTTAGATATATTAGCAGAGTTAGATGGAAAGGAAAAATGCAATATAGAAATGCAATTAGTAAATTCAAAAAGTATAATAGAAAGAATACTATATTATTGGAGCAGATTATATTCAAGACAAATGAAAATAGGGCAAGACTATAATTTACTAGAAAGAACAATAATAATATTAATAACAGATTTTAAAATAGAAGGACTAGAAGAGCTGGAATATCATTCAACATGGAAAATAATAGAAACAGAAGGAAGAAAAAGAATATTGACAGAGAAATTAGAAATTGATATCATAGAGTTACCAAAAATAGAAGGAAAAGAAAAAGAAAGTGGAAGGTTATTAGACTGGCTATATTTTTTAGAAAATCCGAAATCTAGGAGGGTAACAGAGAAAATGAAAGAAAGTAAAGAAATAAAAGAAGCAGTAGAAAAACTAGATAGTCTAAGCGAAGATGAAAAAATGCAAAGAATAGCAGATTTAAGAGAAAAAGCAATATTGGACGAAAAGGCAATATATGCAAAAGGGCTAGATGATGGAATTAAGGAAGGATTAGAAAAAGGAAAACAAAAGGAAAAATTAGAAATAGCAAAAAAATTAAAAAAAGAAGGAATGAATACAGAATTAATAGCAGAAATAACAGGATTAAAAATAAAAGAAATAGCAGAAATATAAACTCTAAAACATTGACAAATCACAATTTTTATGGTATTAATATTAATATATTTTAAAAGCAATGAAGAGGAATAGTATATATTTATGAACTTTTAGAGAAGAGTTGGTTGGTGAAAAACTTTAAGGAACTAAATATAGAACCAGCCTTGGAGCTATGGACTGAAAATTAAAGTAAGTTTTATCGGAAATCCACCGTTATCATAGGATATAATGTTATAAGACATTATTTGAGTGTAGAAGAAATTCTAAAAATAGGTGGTAACACGGATAAAAATATTCGCCCTAAGTTAATAAATATAACTTAGGGCTTTTGTATTTTATATATAAAGGGCGACTAAAGTCGCTTTGTTATAGGAGGAATAAAAATGAGATTAAGTGAAGACTTTTTTTACACATTAAGAGAAGATGTAAGTGATGAAGATTCAGTAAGTGGAAAACTTTTAGTAAAAAGTGGAATGATTAAAAAAGTAAGTAATGGAGTTTATGCAAAAACACCATTAGGAACTAAAGCATTTCAAAATGTTGAAGAAATAGTTCGTAGAAATATGAATAATGCGGGGGCAGATGAACTAAAAATGCCAATGCTTTTACCAATGGACTTTTTTGAAAAGTCAGGAAGAAAAAATGCATTTGGACCAAGTATGTTTAGATCAACAGATAGATACAATAGAGAATATGCACTAGGACCTACACATGAAGAGCTTTTTGCATTTATGTCAATGAGCAGAGTTAAATCATATAGAGATTTACCATATACTTTATATCAAATTGGAACAAAATTTAGAGACGAAGTAAGACCAAGATTAGGCTTAATTAGAGTAAGAGAATTTACAATGAAAGATGCATACAGCTTTGATAAAGACTATGAAGGATTAGATGTTTCATATAAGAAGATGTTTGATGCATACCACAAGATATTTACAGAATTAGGATTAAACTATACTGTTGTTAGAGCAGATACAGGAGTTATGGGAGGAATACTTTCAGAAGAATTCCAAGCTATTACAGATGTTGGAGAAGACATACTTGTACTTTGCGAAAATTGTGATTTCTCTTCTAACATAGAGGTAACACCATGTATATGCAATGAAGAATGTAATGAAGAAGAAAAAGAATTAGAAATGGTTGACACTAAAAATTATCATACAATAGATGAAATATGTGATTATTTAAAACTAGATATAAAGAAAACAGTTAAAGCATTACTTATGAGTGTAGATAATGAACTTGTAGTATTCTTTGTAAGAGGAGATAGAGAGCTAAACGAAGTAAAAGCTTTAAAAGTATTAAAAGGAAAAGAAATAGGATTTGCAACAGATGAGTTAATTGCAACATCAAATGCAGTACCAGGTTGCACAGGACCAATAGGATTAAACGCAAAAATTGTAGTAGATAATGAAGTTTTAAAAATGAAAAACTTCTGCTGTGGAGCAAACAAAGAAGGATATCATTATATAAATGCAAATATAAAAGACTTTAAGTATGATGTATCAGCAGATATAGTAAATGTAAAAGAAGGAGACACTTGCCCAAACTGTGGTAAAAAGTTAGTATTCAAAAAAGGTATAGAAGTTGGAAATACATTCAAATTAGGAACAAAATATTCAGAAAGTTTAGGACTAAACTATTTAGGAGAAGACAATCAAAGTCATCCAGTTGTTATGGGAAGCTATGGAATAGGACTTGAAAGAATCCTTTCTGCAATAGTAGAACAAAATAATGATGAAAAAGGTATAATTTGGCCAATGAATGTAGCTCCATACAAAGTTGCAGTAGTAGTAATAAATCCAAAAGATGAAGAACAACTAAAAGCAGGAAATGAATTGTATAACACACTAAATAGCATGGGAATAGATACATTAATAGATGACAGAAAAGAAAGAGCCGGAGTAAAATTTAATGATATGGATTTAATTGGAATCCCAATGAGAATAACTGTTGGAAAGAAAATTACTGATGGAATGGTAGAATTTAAAATGAGAAACGAAGAAAATTCAGAAGACTGCAAATTAGATTCAGTAATAGAAAAAATAAATAGCATCTTAAATAAATAATTAATAGTAATGTAGGGGGAAGACAGTTCAGTCAGCCCCTACAATTTTTTTAATATTGATTTAATAAATTATGTGATATAATTACAACAAATTAAATTAAAAGAGGTAAAAATGAACGAACAAAAATTAATAAAAAAACAATTAGCCAAAAACATGCTTTATGCATTTGTAGTATTTGCAATAATACTTATATTTTTTGATGCAATAATATATCATCAAGTATCTACATATATGTATAAATCCATAGACAAAGAATTAATAAGGGCAATGGAATTATATCAAAACAAAAATATAGTGTCAGAGGTTAAAAAAGTCATTACAAAGGAGCTAGATGAAAACATTAAAATTACATATGTAGAAACAAAGGTTAATCCTAGGGTAGTTTGCATAGTAAGGGATTCAAAAGGAGAGATATTAAACAGCGAAACTATAGGAAGATTTTATAATGATTATGTTAAAGATATAGAATTTAATAAGAATAAAACAGACAAAGTCTACTCAATAAAAGTACAAGATAAATACAATTATAGAGGAATAACAGTAAAGGGAACAACTTCAGAAGGAGAAGAAATATATATACAACTACTTGCAAATGTAGATGGAGAAGTTGAAACAATAAATAACATGACAGACCCCTTATTAGTTGGAAGTTTAATAATAATTGGAATAGCAATAATTGGGTCATATATATTATCAAAAATGACATTAAAGCCAATAATGGAATCATACAAAAAACAAACAGAATTTGTTCAAAATGCAGCACATGAATTAAGAACACCACTTACAATAATTCAAGCAAAACAAGAACTACTTTTGCAAGAGCCAGAGAGTAAAATAATAGACAAATCAGAAGATATAAATATAATGCTTAAAGAAACAAAAAGACTAACTAAACTTATAAAAGAACTAATGGTACTTGCGATGGCAGATTCAAATGAATTAAAAATGCATAAAGAAAAAATAAACATAGATGATCTAATAAAAGAAATAATTACTCCATACAAAGACTTTGCAGAAATGCAAGAAAAAGAAATAATATTAGATTTAAATTATGGTAAAGAAGCAAACATAGACAGAAATAAAATAAATCAGCTTCTGGTAATAATACTAGATAATGCAATTAAATACACAGCAGAAAAAGATACAATAACAGTAAAAACATACTCAAAAGAAGGAAAATGTGTAATAGAAGTAGCAGATACAGGAATAGGAATAAGTAAAGAAGCGGCAAAGCATGTATTTGATAGATTCTATAGAGAAGACAAAGCACGTTCAAGAGAAAAAGGAGGAACAGGACTAGGACTATCAATAGCACATACAATTGTAAAACTACATGGAGGAAATATAAAAATAACAAGCAATGAACCAAAAGGAGCAAAAGTAATAATAAAAATTTAGAAAAACTGGGGAAAAAGGGGTCAGTCCCCTTTTTCCTTTTTCTTTCTAAAAAGATTAGTCAGAAATTTTGCTATAAAAAGCAATTGACCAAAGACCTGCAATTCCTACAATTATATATATTATTCTAGTTAATACAGATAAACTTCCAAAAATTGCGTCAACTAAATTGAATTTAAATAATCCAACAAGAAGCCAGTTAATAGCGCCAATTATAACAAGTGTAAGAGCAATACCATTTAAAGCTTTCATTGTAAAACCTCCTCTTTTTTATCTATTTTGCTCTAAAAAAACATATTTATTCATATTGTTTCAAAAACATTGATTTTTAAGCATTTTTAAAATATAATTTTAAAAAGATAGGAGAAAATAAAATGATAAAAAAGAATGAAGAATATATTGTAGATATAATAGATAATGGTTTTCAAGGAGAAGGAATTGCTAAAATAGAAGGAATTACAGTATTTATTGATCAAGCAATAAAAGGAGAAAAAATCAAAATAAAAATTTTGAAAGTTCAAAAAAATTTTGCCTATGGAAAGATTATTGAATTTATTGAAAAGTCAAACACAAGAGTAGAACCAGATTGTAGGACTTACAATAAATGTGGCGGATGTAATTTAAGACATATAGAATATAGCAAAACACTAAAAATAAAAAAAGCAATTGTTCAAAATTGTATGAATAAAGCTTTAAAAAGGGAAATAGAAATAAACGATGTTATAGGAATGGAAAATCCGCTTCATTATAGAAACAAACTTCAATATCCATTAGGATTAGATGAACAAAACAATCCAGTGATGGGTGTGTTTTCTGCAAGAACACATAATATTATTCCAACAGAAAAATGTTTTATTCAAAATGAAAAATGCCAAGAAATAGCAAAAGATATATTTGAATTTATAAAGCAAAACAATGTATCTGTATATGACGAAAAAACGTTAAAAGGAACCATAAGACATATAGTAATAAGAATTGGAATAAAAACAAATGAGAGTTTAGTTACATTAGTAGTAAATGACGACAAATTAAAAGATAAAGAATTAGTTCAATACATAACCAAAAAACATCCAGAAATAAAGTCAATAGTTAAAAACTTTAATACAAAAAATACAAATGTAATATTAGGAGACAAAACAGAAGTAATATATGGTACAGGATATATCTATGATATTTTAGGGGAATATAAATTTAAAATTTCTCCATTATCATTTTACCAAGTAAACCCTGTTCAAACAGAAATATTGTATAATACAGCAATGCAATTTGCTGGAGTAAATGAAACTGCTAACAAAAACAATATTGCACTAGATTTATATTGTGGAATAGGAACAATAGGAATTTTTGCTGCAAAATATTTTAAAAAGATATATGGAATTGAAATTATAGAAGAAGCAATAAAAGATGCAAAAGAAAATGCAAAAATAAATAAAATAGAAAATGCTGAATTTTATGCAGGTGATGTAGAGGAAGTTTTACCTAAAATAATTGAAAAGGAAAATATAAAACCAAATGTAGTATTTGTGGACCCACCAAGAAAAGGATTAGATAATAAAACGATAGGAGTTTTAAAAGAGTTAAAACCAGAAAAGATAGTATATATAAGTTGCAATCCAGCAACACTTGCAAGAGATTTAGCTTTATTAGATGAGAGCTATGAGATAAAAGAAGTACAGCCAGTCGATATGTTTCCGTTTAGTAAGCATGTTGAATGCGTTTCGGTGCTATATCTAAAATAAACCCTGTAATACTTGAATTTGTAAGAAAATATGAAAAAACTAAAAATGATAAGAAAGATAAAATTGAAGCAAAAAATTTAAAATTTAAAGATGTTTTAGTGAAAATAATGTTTAACCTAGAATGTGGGAACATATAAAAATATAGATTAATAGAAATAAAACTAAAAAAATAAAATGGAGTGAAATTGATGAAAATATATGTAATAAGACATGGTGAAACAGAACAAGGAAGAAATAGGATTATTGCTAATTTGAGTGAACCATTAAATGAAAAAGGAATTAATCAAGCAATTAATGTTGGAAAAGAACTTAGAAAGTTAAATTTAAATAAAATTTATTGTTCTCCTATTGAAAGAGCAAAATATACATTGGAACTTTTTGATTTAGATAAAAATATTCCTGTAGTAATAGAAGATAGATTAAAAGAAAGAGATATGGGAGTATACGAAAATGTTCCTTTTGAAAATCTAGATTGGGATGTGTTTTGGAACTATAATTCGGAAATAAAATATCCTGGACTTGAATCGATGAAAGATGTTTATCTAAGAATAAAAGACTTTTTAGATGAATTGAAGAAAAAATATAAAGAAGAAAGAATTTTATTAGTAACACATGGGGGAATATCAAGGGCAATATATTGGTACTTTAATGAAATACCTTATAATGGTAATTCATTTGACGTCAATGAAAATTGTAAAATATATGAATATGAATTGTAACTAATTAACTATAAATAATATGTTCTTATATAGCAAACGGGTATATAAAACTAAGTTCTTATGCACCATACCAAGCATGTTGAAAATGTGACAGTATTAAAAATAAAGTAAAATGGAAGAAGGAAACAACAATGAATAACAATCCAATAGGAGTATTTGACTCAGGAATAGGTGGATTATCTGTTTTAAGGCAAATTATTAAGTTATTGCCAAATGAAAAATACATATATTATGCTGATACAGATAATGTACCTTATGGATTAAAAACTAAAGAACAAATATTAGAATATGTAGAAAATGCAATAGACTTTTTAAATTCAAAAAAAGTTAAGGCAATAGTTGTAGCATGTAATACAGCTACAAGTGTGGCAATTAAAGATGTAAGACACGATTATAACATTCCAATAATAGGAATAGAACCAGCTATAAAGCCAGCAATAGAAAATAGAAAAAATAAAAAAGTTTTATTAATGGCAACGCCTGTTACAGTAAAAGGAGAAAAAATTAAAGACTTAATACAAAAATTAGAAGCAAATGATATTGTAGAATTAATTGCAATGCCTAAACTTGTTGAATTTGCAGAAAGAGGTGAATTCAATACTGAAAGAGTTAAAGAATATATAAGAGAGAGCTTAGAAAGATTTAACCTAGAAGAATATTCATATTTAGTGCTAGGATGTACGCATTTTCCATATTTTAAAACAACATTAAAAGAAATACTCCCAGATAGTATATGTATAATTGATGGAAGTATAGGCGTAGCAGAAAGACTAAAAGAAGTTCTAGAAGAAAATAAAATACTTGGAAGTAATAAGTTAGAAATTACATTTTATTATTCTGGAAGAAAAGTTGAAGAGAAATTAGAAATAGAAAAATTAAAAAACTTACTAAATAGAATATAATAGTTAAAAGTCTAATATAAAATGCAATGGCAAAGGAGAAAATAAATGACAGAAAATAATAAATATTTAGTAATATCAGATATACATGGATCAAATTACTATGCTAATAAAATAAATGAAATATGCAAAAGAGAAAATCCAGATAAAATAATTCTTTTAGGAGATTTATATTATCATGGACCACGAAATCCATTACCAAAAGAATATAATCCAATGAAAGTAGCAGAGCTTTTAAACAGCTTAAAAGAAAAAATACTATGTGTAAAAGGAAATTGTGATGCAGAAGTTGATGAAATGATTTCAGAATTTGAATTTAAAGATAATATCGAATTAAATATAAATGGAAAGAAGTTCTTCTTTACGCATGGACAAAAATATAATATGGAAAATATTCCAAAAGAAATTAATGTTCTAGTATATGGACATTTTCATACAGGATTTATAAAAGAAAAAGATGGAGTTATATGTGTAAATAGTGGTTCAATTTCATTACCAAAAAACAATACAAAAAACAGTTATTTGATTATAGAAAATAATAAAATAGTATTGAAAGATGTTGAAGGAAACATTATTAGTAAAAAGGATATATAAGAAATACAGTAATATAAGGAGAAAAAATGAAAGAAGAAAAATTAACTAAAAGCGCAATAGGAATAATGGGATCTTTATTAATAAACAATGTTTTATATATGTTTGTAAACACATTTATGGTAGCATATTTTATTACACTTACAAATTATGATTATAAACAAATATCAATATACTATGTATTATCATTTATAGCAATATTATTAACCTTTCTAACTTTTGGAAGAATAATAAAAAATAAAAATCAGGTTTGGGTATTTAGAAGTGGAATAATTGCGTATTGCCTGTATATATTAATTCTTGCTTTTTTGAAAGAAAAAATAGTTACATATTTTGCACCATTAGGCTTTTTTTATGGAATTGTGCAAGGTCTAATATGGGTGGCAGCACATACACTTGTAAACGAACATACGCAAAACAATACAAACAAGTTCATTTCGTTTAAATCAATTATTAGTAAAATATTGAAAATATTTTTCCCTATAGTATTTGGAGTATCAATAGAATTAACATCATTTTCATATGTTGCAAAAATAGTAATTTTGCTTTCTATTACACAATTTATATTTTCACTATTTATAGAAGACAAAGCAAAAACATATGATAAAAAATACAACTTAAAAGAATATATAAATTTGGTAAAAAACAATGATAAATTTAAAACAGTATATAAGCTATGCATATGTGATGGAATTGTAAATTATTTATTAGAAACACTAATTGTAATACTAACAGTTATGACATTTAAAACAACTATAAGTCTAGGAGTAATTACAACGATCACAGCAATATGCTCAATTTTATCTGTATACATATTCCAATACAAACTAAAAAGCAATTGGAAGATATTAAAAATTTGCAATATAATGATGATTTCTAGTGTGCTTTTGCTACTAATAAATATTAGCAAGCCAACAATAATTATATACAATATATGTACGGCAATATTTTTAGTAATATTAAGCAATACAGGTGACACAAAAAGATATGAGATAGTAAGCGAAAATGAAATTGTTGTTAAAGATTATATAGTAGAACATCAAGTAGTATGTGAAGCAATACTGAATATTACAAGAATAATTGCTTATATTCTATTGTTTGTTATAAGTTTATTTAACAATATAGTATTATTTAAAATTCTATTACTGCTAGTAACAATAGTAATATTAATATACTCAAAATTATTGATAAAATTGAAAAAATAGGAGTAAAGATATGAAAGTATATCTAGTAAGACATGGACAAGTTCCACATAATGCAACCAAGCAATATAATGTTGGAGATGAAGACTTAACAGAGGTAGGAGTGGAGCAAGCTAAAGAATTAAGAGAAAAAATAAAAAATATCAAATTTGATAAAGTTTTTTCATCACCTTTAACAAGAGCGAAACATACTGCAGAAATCATTGTTGCCAACAAATATAACATTATAATTGACAATAGAATTGAAGAAAGAAGTTGCGGAGATTTAAGCGAAAAACTACTTACTGAAACAAACAGAGAAGAATATTGGAACTATTATACTACTATTCAACAAGGAACAAGTGAAAATATTCAAGATTTCTTTAAAAGAATTTATAATTTTTTAGATGAACTAAAAACTAAAGATTATAAAAATGTTTTAGTAGTTGCACATAGCGGAGTTTCAAAAGCATTTAATGGATACTTTGAAGGAATACAAGATGGTAAATTCTTAAATAGAGGATTAAAGAATTGTGAAATTAAAGAATATGAATTGTAATTATAAAAGTATTTTTAATGAATATAGTATGGAAAAACAAACAAAAAATTCATAAATAAATAATAAAGTAATATAATAAATATAAAAGGGAAAACTATGAAAAAAATTAATATTAAACAAAAATATAAAATAATAGAAAAACTTTCTACAAATATGAAAAAAGACCATGTAAGTGAATGTTCAGCAGAATGCTCTTATTATACAATATTATCTTTTATACCATTTATAATTTTAGTAATAACTTTAATTCAATATACAAGCATAGCACCACAAACATTATTTGATGCTATATCAAAATTAATTCCATCAAGTATGAATGAAATGGTATTAGGAATAGTACAAGAAGTATATTCAAAATCAATAGGGACAATTTCTATTTCTATTATATTTACAATTTGGACAGCTGGAAGAGGACTGTTTGCATTAACAAAAGGACTACAATCTGTTTACCATGTAAGCAGCGAAGAAAATGAATCATATATATATCTAAGAATTAAAGCAATTGTAGAAACAATAATATTCATAATTTTAATAGTTGTAGGACTAGTAGCATTGGTGTTTGGAAATAGCTTGAGAACACTTATACAAGAACACTTTGGAGGAATAAAAAACTATAATATATGGTCATCAATATTAACAGAGGTAGGATTTATAGCAGCAACATTTATAGTATTTATATTATTATATAAATTCATACCAAAAGGCAAAGTGACATTTAAAAGTCAAATATATGGAGCTTTATTTGGAGCAATAGCATTAAACATAGTATCATTAGTATTTTCTAAATATTTATACATTTTTAAAGGATTTTCTATAACTTATGGAAGTTTAACAACTTTAATGTTAATTATGATGTGGACATATTCTTGCTTTTATACAGTGTTTTTGGGAGCTGAATTAAATAAATTAATAAATAGCAGAAAGAAAAAAGAACAAAAGAAAAGCCTATCATAATTTTGATAGGCTAATAGGATTAAAACAGTCCATAACGAAAAAGATAAATACCATTTTTTAACAAAAAAGTCAATTTTATTGCAGCTGTTTAAACAATGTGATATATTATAAACGCATTAAAAAAAAGAACAAAAATTATACTAAAAAATATACTAATAAAAGGGGCGAAAAAATGTTGTTTAAAAATGCTAATCAGGTAACTCCTTGCGGACTATTTTCAATAGGACACTTATTATTATTTACAATAACCATGATAAGTATAGTGATTGCATTAAAACTTACAAAGAATATTAAGCAAGAAAAAGTAAAAGAAATAATAAGAAAAAGTACTATTATTCTATGGATATTGGAAATAATTAAAATTATATTTAATATTAAAAACTATGGAGTTAGGGAAGTAAATAAATATGTACCATTATATTTTTGTAGTTTAATACTATATGCAGGTATCTTTAGTGGGTTTTGCAAAGGAACTTTAAAAAAAGTGGGAGATGTGTTCCTTTCAACAGGTGGAATAGTGGCAGGAATGACATTTATAATATCACCACTAACATCGTTAACTACATATCCGGCAATACATTTTATAAGTTTGCATAGCTTTTTATTGCATGGAACAATGGTTTATATAGGACTATTAATGTTAATAACCCAATATGTAAAGATAGATAAAAAAGATATAATCTATTATGCTGCTTTGATAGTAACAATCAGTGCTATTGCATATATAGTAAATGAACTTTGTGACAGTAATTTAATGTTTATATCTCAAAATTATCCAGGAACATTTATAGAAGTAATATATAACCTTTCTGGAAAACTATTTCCATTAGTTATGGTTGCAGCACAAGCAGTGTTACCATTCTATTTTATATACGAAATATATACTAGTATATTAGATAAAAAAGAGAACAAATCAAATTTAAAAGATACAGATAAATCAGAAGACAAAAAAGAAGTTTATATGAATTAATTTATTAAAATTAATAAATAATATATTTAAGGAGGAACAAAAGATGGAAAGAAAAGTAAAAGTTGTACAAATAGGTACAGGAAAAATGGCAAAATATACAATGAGGTATGTTTTGGAAAAAGGTGGAGAACTAGTAGGTGCAATTGATGTAAACCCAGCAGTTATAGGCAAGGACATAGGAGAAATAATTGGAGGAGAAAATCTAGGAGTAAAAGTAACAGATTTAAAAGATGCAGAAGAAATGCTAAAACAAGTAAAACCAGATATATGTATAGTAGAAACAATGAGCTTATTAAAAGATGTAGAAGAACCACTTATGTTATGTGCAAAACTAGGAATAAATGCTGTTTCAACTTGTGAGGAAGCATTCTATTCTTGGAACTCAAACCCAAATTTAACTAAAAAAATTGATGAATTAGCAAAACAAACTGGATGTACAATAGTAGGAACAGGATATCAAGATATATATTGGGGACAATTAATAACAAGTATTTGTGGATCAACACAAAAAATAACAAAAATAAAAGGAAGTTCAAGTTATAACGTAGAAGATTATGGAATAGCACTTGCAAATGCACATGGTGCAGGACTAACACTAGATGAATTTGACAAACAAGTTGCATCAGTAGATAAAATAAGTGATGAAGAAAGACAAAAAATTATAGAGAGTGGAGAATATTTACCATCATATATGTGGAATACAAATGGATGGCTATGTGATAAATTAGGATTAACAATAAAATCACAAACACAAGTAACAGTTCCAACAACATATAAAGAAGATATCTACTCAGAAACATTAGGTGTAACAGTAAAAGCAGGAGATGCAACAGGAATGAGTGCAATAGTTACAACAGAAACAGAAGAAGGAATAACAATAGAATCAGAATGTATAGGAAAAGTATATTCAAAAGAAGATTTTGATAAAAATGAATGGTCAGTATATGGAGAACCAGATACAACAATAACAGTAGCAAGACCAGCAACAGTAGAATTAACATGTGCAACAGTAGTAAACAGAATACCAGACATAATAAATGCAAGGCCAGGATTTGTACCAACAGCAGAAATAGGAGAATTAAACTTTAAAACAAAAGCATTAAATGAATATGTAAAATAAGAATATAAAAACTACTCTTTATTAAATTAAAGAGTAGTTTTTTGTTGAATATGAAAGAAGAAAAGTGTGTCAAAGCCATTTTCCTTGTTGCAAATTTACATAAATTATGATAAACTAATATAGTTGGAAAACAAATACAAATCCGTTTTACATTTTGAGGTCAGCATCATAACAGTAATGAATTCTTTACATTGCTGTGATTGTAAAACAAATTAGTTTTAGGAGGAAACACAAAATGAAAATTACCCGAGAAATGGCATTGGAAATTGTACTATGATTAGCAAATGATCCGGATGGCAGGGTAAGAGCAGATGCATATGCAAATATCCTTATGCCACAGGATAAACTGTCGAAAGTGGTAAAAAATCCGAAAGCAGAAAGAGAAGAGAAAATTGCTGTTGCAAGCAATCCCAATACTCTTCCTGAGGATTTGGACTTCTTAACCAATGACAGTGTTACATGGGGAGTAAAAGAAGCAGTTGCTAAAAATCCATCAACACGGATTGAAACACTGGAAAAACTTGCAAAAGACAAGCATTATAGTGTTAAACAAGCGGTGCTCTATAATCCAAATGTAACGCTGGAAATTGTTGAAGAACTTTCGCATGATCCGAACCTTTGGACCAGAAAAGCTGTACTGGATGCAATAAATAAGAATGCCAAAGGAGCAGAGTGATTTTTATTAAAAAAGGATAGGCTTTTGCCTATCCTTTTTTCTATCTGCGAAAACAAAGGCAACTAAAGTAGTTTTGTTCTGAAATAAACATATTGTAAATTAAAATTTGCTATGATAAAATTATAGCAAATTAAGGAGAAATTATGGAAAATAAAATTAGGCAAGATTTATTTGAAATACAAGACTTAAAATATAAAGAATTTCATGGAAGTTTATGTCCAGACATGGATAATATTATTGGAGTTAGAATTCCAAAACTACGTGAATATGCAAAAGAATTATATAAAAGCAACAAGTTAGAAGATATAAAAATTGGAGATAAGTATTATGAAGAACTAGTAATTCAAGGAATGTTAATAGGGTTTCAAACAAAAGCGCCAATAGAAGAAGCAATAAAACAAGTAAAAGAATTTGTTCCTAAAATAAACAGTTGGGCTGTATGTGATACTTTTTGTGCTGGATTAAAAATAACAAAAAAATATCAAACTGAAATGTTTAAAATTATAAAAGAGTATTTAAAATCAAAACAAGAATATGAGGTGCGTTTTGCTATTGTAATGCTTTTAGATTATTACATAAATGACCAATATATAGACCAAGTGCTACAAATATTAAACAACATAAAACTAGATAAGTATTATGTGCAAATGGCAAATGCATGGGCAATTTCTATATGTTTAATAAGATATTATAATAAAACACTGGAATTTTTAAAAACAACTAAAATAGATGACTTTACATACAATAAAGGAATTCAAAAAGCAATAGAATCATATAGAATAACAAAAGAACAAAAAGATTACTTAAGAACTCTAAAAAGGGGAAAATAGAATGAAAAGAATAGTAACAATACAGGATATATCATGTGTAGGAAAATGTTCACTTACTGTGGCACTTCCAATAATATCTGCAATGGGAATAGAAACAGCAGTTATTCCAACAGCAGTACTTTCAACACATACAGCATTTAAAAACTTTACATATAGAGATTTAACTGGATATTTACCTAAAATAGCAAAACATTGGAAACAAGAAAAATTTAATTTTGATGGTATTTATACAGGATACTTAGGGTCAATAGAACAGATAGATATACTAAAAGAGTTTTTTAAGCAATTTAAAACACCAGATAATTTTATATTTATAGATCCTGTAATGGCAGATAATGGTAAGCTATATGCAGGCTTTGATGCAAACTTTGTTAAAGAAATGAAAAAACTTTGTAAAATGGCAGACATAATAGTACCAAATCTTACAGAAGCAAGCTACATGTTAGAGAAAGAATATAAAGAAATTTATAGTGAACAAGAGATAAAAGATATACTAATAGAATTAAGCAATTTGGGACCTAAATATGTTGTTTTAACAGGAGTAAGTTTCAAAGACAATAAATTAGGAGTAATGTCATACAACAAAGAAACTAATGAATTTTTTACGTATTTTAAAGAAAAAATACCTGCAAAGTATCATGGAACAGGAGATATATTTGCAAGTACATTAGTTGGAGCAATAACCAACAACAATACTTTAGAAGAAGGTTTAAAAATCGCAGTAGATTATGTTTGGGAAACAATTAACGATACATATAAAACAAACAAAAAAGATGCATATGGAGTGAATTTTGAAACCAAGATACCATATCTGATAAATAGAATAAGTAACTACTAAAAAATTAAAATAAAAGGAGCATATTATGAAAATAACATTTTATTCAAATTTTCTTACACATCATCAACTTCCATTTTGCCTAGAAATGTATAAAAAATATGGCGAAGATTTTAAATTTGTATCAATGGAAAAAATTAACCAAGAAAGAATTTCTTTAGGCTACAAAGATATGGATAATGATTACCCATTTGTACTAAAAGCATATGAAAGCAAAGAAAAGTACAATGAAGCTACAAAGCTAGCAGTAGATAGCGACATAGTTATAGCTGGCTCTACACCAACAGATGATTATATAAAAGAAAGACTAAAACAGGATAAAATTACATTTAGATACTATGCTAGAATTTTCTATAATGGAGTACTTAGTATATTTGACTTTGAAAATTCAAAAAAGGTATATGATAGACATCTAAAATATAAAAAGAACAAAAATTTATATTTACTATGTGCAAGTAGCTATGGACCAAACGATTTTAATGAATTAGGAATGTACAAAAACAAGTGCTTTAAATGGGGTTACTTTCCAGAAACAAAAATATACAATGTAGAAGATTTATTAAAACAAAAAGAAAACGAAAAAATAGAAATTATTTGGGTTGGAAGATTCATAAAAGAAAAACATCCAGAATATGTAGTAAAACTAGCTCAAAAGCTAAAAGAAAAAAACTATAATTTTGAAATAAAGATGATAGGAAATGGAGAACTACTTGAAAAAACAAAATCTCAAATAGAGAAATATAATTTAACAAATCAAATAAAATTAGTAGGTGCAGTAAAATCTGATAAAGTGAGATCATATATGGAAAAAGCAAATATATTTATTTGCACAAGTGACAAAAATGAAAGATGGGGAGTAGTTTTAAATGAGGCAATGAATAGTGGATGCACAGTAATTGCATATAAAGGAATAGGAGGAGTACCATTCTTAATTAAAAATAATGAGAATGGACTAGCATATACAAGCCTAGATGACTTCTACAAAAAAACTATGAAAGTAATGGATGATAAAGCCTTAAGAGAAAAACTATCTAAAAATGCATATAAAACAATAAGTGAAGTTTGGACAGCAAAAGTAGCAGTTCAAAACTTCGAAAAATTAGTAAAATCAATAATTGACGGAAAACCAAATCCTGTAAAAGAAGGACCGGCTAGCACAGCATATCCTGTTAACTAAAATAAATTTAAATAAATTAGTTGATTATAAAATATGCTTTGTGGTAAAATGCCATTATAAATACGATGTTTAATTTTTGACGAATAAATTATAATTACAAATTTTATAATAAATATTTGGAGGAAAATATGAAAGAGAAGATTAGAACAAAATTTGAAGAACTATTTGGAAATGAAGGAGAAATTAAAGAATACTTTGCACCAGGAAGAGTTAACTTAATAGGAGAACACACAGACTATAACGGTGGACATGTATTTCCATGTGCATTAACAATGGGAACATATGCAGTTGCAAGAAAAAGAAATGACAATAAAATAAGATTATATTCAATGAATTTTGAAAATCTAGGAATATTAGAATCTACAATAGATGACCTAAAATATAACAAAAGTGAGAATTGGATAAACTATCCAAAGTCAATGATTTGGGCAATGAAAGAAGAAGGTTTTAATATAGATAAAGGTTTTGATATTGTATATTTAGGAACAATACCAAATGGAGCAGGACTTTCATCTTCAGCTTCAATAGAAGTGCTAACAGGATTTGTATTAAAAGATTTATTTGATTTAGATGTAGATATGACAAAAATAGCATTACTAGGACAAAAAGCAGAGAATAAATACATTGGTGTAAATTGCGGAATAATGGATCAATTTATAATTGCAAACGGAAAAAAAGACTGTGCAATATTTTTAGACACAGCTAATTTAGAATATGAATATGCACCAGTAAAACTAGAAAATGCAAAAATAGTAATAATGAACACAAACAAAAAAAGAGGATTAGGAGATTCTAAATACAATGAAAGAAGAGCTGAATGTGAAGAAGCTCTAAGAGAGTTGCAACAAAAATTAAACATAAAATCATTAGGAGAACTTACAGAAGAAGAATTTGAGGAGAACAAAGACTTAATAAAAAGCGAAACAAGACAAAAAAGAGCAAAACATGCAGTATATGAAAACCAAAGAACAATTAAAGCTGTAAAAGCATTGAAAGAAAATAAAATAGACCTTTTTGGCGAACTAATGATAGCATCACATAATTCTTTAAGAGATGATTATGAAGTTACAGGAAAAGAATTAGACACACTTGTAGAAGAAAGCTTAAAACAAGATGGAGTAATAGGCGCAAGAATGACAGGAGCAGGTTTTGGAGGATGCGCAGTAAGTATAGTAAAATCAGATAAAGTAGATGACTTTATAAAAAATGTAGGAAAAAGTTATAAAGATAAAATAGGATATGAAGCAGATTTTTATGCTGTAGAAATAGGAGACGGACCTAGAAAAATATAACTTTGGAGGAGCATTACAATGCATACAATTTGTGCAGATTTAGGAAGCACTACTACAAAAATTATAGAAGTAGATGAAAACAATAAAATAATAAACAAAAACATTTACCAAAAAGAAGAACCAAAAAAATTACTAAAAAAATTTATAGAAAATAATAACATAGAGCCACGAAGCATTGAAGCAATAATTATAACAGGAGTAGGCACAATAAAAGAACAGGAATTTTTAAAAATTCCTGTTCTATATATAGATGAATTTAAAGCAATTGGCTTAGGAGGTCTAACAGCTTCAAATAAACAAAATGCTATAATTGCTTCAATTGGGACTGGAACAGCATTTATAAAAGCAAACAATAACGAAATAAAACACTTAGGCGGAAGTCGGAGTTGGTGGAGGCACATTTTATAAACTAGCAGAAAAACTATTTGGAAAAGCTACATTTGAAGAATATTTAGAAAAGTGTAACCAAGGAAATATAAAAAACGTAGATTTGCAAATAGGAGATATTACAACACAAGAAATACCAAATTTACCAAAAGATATTACATCATCAAACTTTGGAAAAATGAATAAAGAGGCAAGCTCTTGCGATATTTTACTAGGAATATCAAATTTAGTTTTTGAAACAGTTGGAGTGATGGCTGCATTCTTATGCAAAAATGATAATGTAAAAGACATTATAATAATTGGAGGTATGGCAAAACACCCATATCTAAAAGAAGTTATAAAAAAACTAGAAAAATTACATGATGTAAACTATATTATTCCAGAAAATCCAGAGTTTATATGTGCACTAGGAGCAATAGAAAACTATAAAAAAGTAGAGGCAAATTCTATTGACAAATAAAAGATTATCATAGATAATTATTATATTGCGACAAGACATAAGAAAAAATTTTAAAATACAAAGGAGGTACATTTATAATGTACGTATTTAATAAAATAACGGTAAATCCACAATTGCCAAAAAAAATAGAAAGATTATCAGAAATAGCAAATAATCTATGGTGGTCATGGAACACAGAATTTTTAAAACTATTTAAAACAATAGATATAGACTTATGGGAGCAATGCGGAAAGAACCCAGTTAAATTCTTAAAATTAGTAGACCAAGAAAAGTTAGAAAAAATCGCAGAAGATCCTGAATTCTTAAAGGAATATAACAAAAATGTAGAAAATTTTGAAGACTACATGGATAGTAAAAACACTTGGTTTAGAAAAAATTTCCCAGAAAATAAAAGTAATGAAATTGCATATTTTTCAGCAGAATATGGATTAGATGAAATACTTCCTATTTATTCAGGAGGTCTTGGAATTTTATCTGGCGACCATTTAAAATCTGCAAGCGATTTAGGAATTCCTCTAATAGCAATAGGTTTGCTATATAAGAATGGATATTTTTATCAAAAAATAAACAGAATAGGAGCACAAGAAACAGAATATCGCAGTATTGATATAAACAATCTACCAATAGTACCAGTAAAAGACCATGATGGGCAAGATTTAATGATAAGTGTAAAAATGCCAAAGAAAAAATTATATTTAAAAGTTTGGAAAATACAAGTAGGTAGAGTAACACTATACTTATTAGATTCAGAAATTCCAGAAAACTTAGAAGAATACAGAAACATAACATCAGCACTATATGGTGGAGATCAAGAAATGAGAATTCAACAAGAAATAGTTCTAGGTATGGGTGGTGTAATGCTACTAAAAGCATTAGGAATAAATCCAACTGTATACCATATGAACGAAGGACATTCTTCTTTCTTAGTATTACAATTAATAAGCAATATAATAGCAGAAAAAAAGGTATCATTCCCAATAGCAAAAGATATAGTAAGTGCAAAAACAGTATTTACAACACATACACCAGTTCCAGCAGGAAACGATATATTCCCAATAGAATTAGTAGAAAAATACTTTGATGGATTTTGGGATTCATTAGCAATCTCTAAAGAAGAATTCTTAGAATTAGGAATGAAACCAAACGAGGAAAATAAAACAACATTTAATATGGGAATACTAGCATTAAAAATAGCTGGAAAGAAAAATGGAGTAAGCAAACTACATGGAGCCGTTTCAAGAGAACTATTTGGAGATGTATGGCCAGAAATAGCACCAAACGAATCACCAATTACATACGTAACAAATGGTATTCATACATGCACATGGCTTGCACCAAACTTAAAAGAGTTATATAACGAATACCTAGTACCATATTGGCAAGATAAAATATACTTAAACGAAACATGGGAAAGAATAAACAATATACCAGATGCAAAACTATGGAAAGAGCACCAAATAAGAAAAGAAAAACTTTTAAAACTAGTTAATGATAATGTAACAGCAAGACTAAAAAATGCAGGAATGCATTATGACCAAATTAGAGAAATAACATCAAAACTAAATCCAAATGCCTTAACAATAGGATTTGCAAGAAGATTTGCAACATATAAAAGAGCAACACTAATATTTAAAGACCTAGAAAGAATAACACAAATATTAAATGATGAATCAAGACCAGTTCAATTAATATTTGCAGGAAAAGCACATCCAAAAGATATAGAAGGACAAAACTTAATAAAAAGAATTCACGAAATATCTATGATGCCACAATTTAAAGGCAAAATATTCTTATTAGAAGGATATGACATAAATGTAGCAAGACACCTAATCTCTGGTGTAGATGTATGGTTAAACAATCCAAGAAGACCAATGGAAGCATCAGGAACAAGTGGAGAAAAAGCATCTGTAAATGGAGTAGTTAACTTTAGTATTCTAGATGGATGGTGGGCAGAAGGATACAACCAAAAAAATGGTTGGGCAATTGGAACAAACGCAGAATATATGTCTTATGAAGAACAAGATAAAGCAGATAGTGAAAGTATTTACAACACTTTAGAAAACAAAGTAATACCAGCATACTACAACAAACAACAAGACGGTATTTCTAAAGAATGGTTGACATTAATGAAAAATTCTATAATCTCAACAGGAGGAAACTATAGCACAGCAAGAATGCTTGTAGATTATACAAAACAACTATACATACCACTATGTAATATAACAAATAATTACTTTAGTAATTTAGAATTAGTTACAGACTTTAATAGAGTAAAAGACCAACTTTATGCAAACTGGGACGATATAAAAATTACACAAATAAATAATCTAGACAATATATCAATAGATGCAGGAAATAACATAAAAGTTTCTTGTGTAGTAACATTACCAAATATAAATGTAGAAAACATAGAAGCACAAGCATACTACGGAAAGATACTAGATAATGGAACAATAGAAAAAATAGGAATAATACCAATGGATTTAGTTTCAAGTGATGACGAAAAAAGAGAATATACATTTGAAGCAAAAATAGAACTAAAAACAGGTGGAAACTATGGTTACACATTTAGAGTAATGCCAAAACATAAAATGTTATTAGACTCTGCAAATATGAATTTAATAAAATGGATAACACAATAAAAAATAATTTAAGAAAGACTGCCGATTAATTTAAAATTTGGTAGTCTTTTTTTGTAAACACTGTAAGGGGGTGCCAGGCTGTCTGAAAATTAATCAAAATGTATGGGTCGCTGTCCTCGGCGACCCATAATAAAATTAAGCAAAACAGTGCAAAGAATTTTTTGAAAATAACAGCCCAAAAAAGACACTAAATTCATTGACAAAAAATGTCTAAATATATATAATTAAACTGTAAAATTTTGAAAAAACAAATAAGAGGTATTTAAATGAAAAAAGTAATAAAAGCGTTAGTTATAATAATAGCTATAATTTTAGTAATAACTGCCATAATAGGCATTTTTATTTGGACAAAGCTAAATAAAATAAATTACGAAAAAATATCAAAAGAAGATATAGAAATATCAGCAGGAGTAGAAGAAAACCTAAAAGAATATAGAAACATAGCAATCTTTGGAATAGACACAAGAGAAAACACTTATAGTGGAAGCAGAACAGATTGTATAATAATAGCAAGTATAAACCAAAACACAAAAGAAGTAAAATTAGTTTCTGTATATAGAGATACATATCTAGAAATATCTAAATATGGATTAGATAAAGTTAATCACGCTTATGCTTATGGCGGAGCTGCTCTTTCAATGAGCACACTAAATACAAATTTAGACTTAGACATAACAGAATTTGTAACAGTAAACTTTGAATCTACAAAAGACATAATAGATAAAATGGGCGGAGTTGAAATAACAGTAACATCAGCAGAAGCATCACAAATACCAGGAATAAAATCTGCAGGAACATATAACCTTACAGGAGAGCAAGCTCTAGCTTATGGAAGAATAAGAAAAATAGATAGTGACTATGCAAGAACAGAAAGAATGAGAACAGTACTAACAGAAGTATTTAATAAGGCTAAAAAGATGAGCGTTTCAGACTTAAATAATGTTTTAGATAAAGTATTACCAGAAGTATATACAAACATAACAAAATCAGACATATTAGCATTAATACCACAAATAGCATCATACTCAATTGTAGATAGCAAAGGATGGCCATACGAAACAAAAGGAATAACACTAAATGGGGTATGGTATGGACCACCAATAAACCTAGAAAAAAATGTAAGTCAATTGCATAAAGAACTATTTGCACAAGACGATTATGTACCAACAGACAAAGTAAAAGAAATAAGCAATAAAATAATACAAAAAACAGGATATAGATAAAATTTAAAACTGGGGGATTTTAAATGAAGTCAATACGTAAATATAGGGCAGTACTACTATTTATAATTGATATACTAATAATTGCATCAGCATATTTAGTTACAGCATACCTAACAACAGATAATATGGCACTTTTTACAAATAAATATAAAGACATAATATCAAATACAATTTTAATTTCGCTAGTAGTATATGAGATAATATTTGGAATATTTAATATATACAAAAATATAACAAGATATGAAAACGGAAAAGATTATATAGTATACATATTACTTTCTATGCTTTCTGGAATGCTAGTATTTTTAATAGGCCTAATAACAAGAATTCCAATATTAAGCTACAAAAAAGTAGGACTAGCAACAATAATAATAGCTGTTGCAGTAGTAGCTTATAGAGTAATTATAAGATTTATACTAACATCAATTTCACCAGAAAAAACAAATGTAAAAACAGAAAAGAAAAACCTATTAATAATTGGTGGTGGAGAAGCAGCAAGAGAAATTTTAAAAGCATTAAAAACATCTATGAAAGGAATGTACAATGTAGTAGGACTTATAGATGACAACCCTAACAAGAAAAATTACATAATTTCAGGTAAGAAAATATTAGGAAATAGATACAAAATATTAGAAGTATGTAAAGAACACAATGTAGATACAATATTCTTTTCTATAACAAATATAGATAACAAAAACAAAAAAGAAATATTAAATATTTGCCAAGAGACAGGTGCAAAAATAAGAATACTACCGGGAATTACAGACATCATAAAAAATAAAACACTAATACAAAATTTAAGAAATGTAGAAATAGAAGACGTATTAGGAAGAGAACAAATAGTATTAAACAATGAATCAATAGGAGAACTAATAAAAGGCAATACAATTTTAGTAACCGGTGGAGGGGGATCAATCGGTTCAGAATTATGCAGACAAATTGTTAAATACAACCCAAAAACTTTAGTAATATTCGATATTTATGAAAATAATTTATACAATATCGAAATGGAATTAAGACAAAACCACTTTGACGAAAACATAGACATAGTAGCAGTAGTAGGAAGCGTTAGAGATAAAAAAAGACTAGAAAAAGTATTTGAAACATATAAACCATATTTAGTATTTCATGCAGCAGCACACAAACATGTTCCATTAATGGAAATAAGTCCGCTAGAAGCAATAAAAAATAATGTATTTGGAACATATAATACAGCCAACTGTGCAGACAAATATAATGTTAAAAGATTTATATTAATTTCTACAGATAAAGCTGTAAATCCAACAAACATCATGGGAGCAAGCAAGAGAATGTGCGAAATGATAATACAAGCTAAAAATAAAACAAGCAAAACAGAATTTGCGGCAGTTAGATTTGGAAATGTTTTAGGCAGCAATGGCTCAGTACTTCCACTATTTAAAAAGCAAATAGAAATGGGAGGACCTGTAACAGTAACGCATAAAGATATAACAAGATTTTTTATGACAATACCAGAAGCTGTGGGACTAGTATTACAAGCAATGAGCTATGCAAAAGGTGGAGAAATATTTGTTTTAGATATGGGCGAACCTGTAAGAATATATGACCTAGCAGTATCACTTATAAAACTATCCGGACTAGAACCAGATGTAGATATACCAATAAAGGTAACAGGATTAAGACCAGGAGAAAAATTATATGAAGAACTTTTAATGCAAGGAGAAGGTTTAAAAACAACAGCACATAATAAAATATTTATTGGCGATATAGAAGATGTAACAGAAAAGCAATTAGAAGAGAAAATAGCTATATTAAAAGAAATAATACAAGACGAAAATATAGAAAAAGAAAAAATAAGACAAATAATGAAAAAAATAGTACCAACATATCACGAACCAGAAGAAGTAAATACTTCTATAAAAAATTCAAGAAAAGAATTGGGAGAGAAAGCAAAAAGCAAACAAACAAAAGCAGAAGTTGCAACTGCTTAGAAAGAAGGAATTTAAAATGAATAAAAGAATTTTACTAGCTTCACCACACATGTCAGAAGAAGGCTTTGAACAAGAATATGTGAAAGAAGCTTTTGATACAAATTGGGTAGCTCCACTAGGGAAAAATGTGGACGAGCTTGAAAAAGAATTAGCAAACTATGTGAAAGTAGAAAATGCAGCTGCATTATCAGCAGGAACAGCTGCAATACATATGGCTTTTAAAGCTTTAGATGTAAAACAAGGAGACATAGTATTTTGCTCAGACTTAACATTTTCTGCTACTGCAAATCCAATAATATATCAAAATGCAACACCAGTATTTATAGACAGTGAATATGAAACGTGGAACATGGATCCAAAAGCATTAGAGAAAGCGTTTGAAAAATACCCAAATCCAAAAGCGGTAATTATGGTACATCTATATGGAACACCAGGAAAAATAGAAGAAGTAGTAAAAATTTGCAAAAATCATAATGTTCCATTAGTAGAAGATTCAGCAGAAAGCTTAGGAGCAACATTAAATGGAAAACAAACAGGAACATTTGGAGAATATGGAATTTATTCATTCAATGGAAACAAAATAATAACAACAAGCGGTGGAGGGATGCTAGTATCTAACAATAAAGAAAGAATTCAAAAAGTTAGATTTTGGGCAACTCAAAGTAGAGAACCAGCAAGACATTATGAACATAAAGAAATAGGATACAATTACAGAATGAGCAATATTTCTGCTGGAATTGGTAGAGGACAACTAAAAGTATTAGATGATAGAATATCAAAGAAAACGGAAATATATGAAACATACAAAGATGCATTTAAAGAAATACCAGAAATAAAAATGCAACCATACTTAGAAAATTCAAAACCAAATCATTGGCTATCAGCAATAATATTAGACAAAAATTCAAAAGTAAAACCATTAGATATAATAGAAAAACTAGATAAAGAAAACATAGAAACAAGGCCAATTTGGAAACCAATGCATATGCAACCAGTATTTGCAAACTATGACTTTATAAAATTTATAGAAGATAAACCAGTATCGGAAGATATATTTGAAAGAGGAGTATGTTTACCAAGTGATACAAAAATGACAGCAGAAGAACAGTCAAAAGTTATAGAGGCAATAAAGGAATGCTTTGAATAACTGTGGGGGTCGACATCATTGGCGACCAAAAGGGGAGAACGCAATGTACGCAAAATACATAAAAAGACCATTAGACTTTATACTAAGCCTAATAGCCATAATAATATTGTCACCATTACTTTTAATTGTGGCAATATTAGTTAGAATCAAGTTGGGAAAACCAGTAATATTTAAACAACAAAGACCAGGAAAAAATGAAAAAATATTTACATTATATAAATTTAGAACAATGACAGATAAAAAAGACGAAAATGGAAACTTATTGCCAGATGAACAAAGACTAACTAAATTTGGAAAAGCTTTAAGAAGCACAAGCTTAGATGAACTTCCAGAATTAATAAATATATTAAAAGGAGACATGGCAATAGTAGGACCAAGACCACAACTTATAAAAGATATGTTATTTATGACTAAAGAACAAAGAAGGAGACATTCAGTAAGACAAGGACTTACTGGACTAGCACAAATAAGCGGAAGAAATAATATATCATGGGAAGAAAAAATAAATTATGATTTAAAATATATAGAAAATATAACATTTTTAGTTGATTTAAAAATAATTTTAAAAACAATAAGAAAAGTACTCAAAAAGGAAGATATAGAAACAGAAGGAATGGAGACAGCAGAAGACTTATGTGATTATTTATTAAGAACAGGGAAAATAAGTAAGGAAGAATATAAAGAAAAAATGAGATGATAGGAAAATAAAAATGGAAGAAGATTTAGTTTCAATTGTAACTCCAACATATAATTGCGGAAAATTTATAGCTGAAACAATTGAATCAGTTATAGAGCAAACATATAAAAATTGGGAAATGATAATAGTTGATGACTGTTCGAAAGATGATACGCAAACTATTGTAGGAAAATATATAAAAAATAATAAAAGAATAAAGTATATAAAATTTGAAAAAAATCAAGGAGCAGCAATAGCAAGAAACGTTGCTATAAAAGAAGCAAAAGGAAAATATATAGCTTTTTTAGATAGTGACGATTTATGGAGTAAAGACAAACTAGAGAAACAAATTGGTTTTATGAAAAAAAACAACTATAATTTTTCATATACAAATTATGAAGAAATAGATGAAAAATCAATGTCTTTAAATATACAAGTAACAGGGCCAAAAAAAATAACTAAAGCAGGTATGTATAATTATTGTTGGCCAGGTTGCCTAACAGTAATATATAATGCAGAAAAAGTAGGAAGAGTTCAAATCGAAAACTTACCAAAAAATAATGATTATGCAATGTGGCTAAAAGTTATAAAAAAGTCAAAGTGCTATTTATTAAATGAAAATTTAGCAAAGTATAGAATAAGGCAAGGATCAATTTCTAGAAATAAAAAACTACAGTTGATAAAGTACCATTATATTTTATATAGATATGGGGAAAAAATGAATATTGAAGCGTCAATATTTAATACATTAAGAAATATATTTTTTGGAGTAATAAAAAAGTTTTTATATAGAAAAGTAGGGAGATAATATGAATTTGGAAGTATTAATAGCCACAGTTGACCAAAAAAATCCTTTTTCATTAGTTGAAAAAATGAAATTAAATTCTGATGCAATTATTGCTAATCAAACGGACTATGTATCATATGAGGAGAAAAATATTAAAAATAATAAAATAAGATTATATAATTTTAAAGAAAGAGGAGTTGGATTAAATAGAAACAATGCATTGATGAGGAGTGATGCTGACATTGTTTTGTTAGCGGATGATGATATAAAATACATAGATAATTATAAAAATATTATAATAGAAGAATTTAAAAGAAATCCTAAAGCTGATATGATAGTTTTTAACTTAGAAACATCTGATTTAGCAAGACCTAGATTCAAGATAAAAAAATACAAAAGAGTTCGATGCTATAATTGCTTAAGATATGGTGCAGTTAGAATGGCCTTTAAATTAAATAAAATTAGAGAGAAAAATATATACTTTTCGTTATTGTTTGGAGGAGGAGCTAAGTATTCTTGTGGAGAAGACAGCTTATTTATTCTAGAATGTATTAGAAAAGGTATAAAAGTATATTCGTCGCCAAAAAGTATAGGAACTATTAATGAAAGCCAATCTACTTGGTTTAACGGATATAATGATAAGTTTTTTATTGACAAATCAGTGTTTTTTAGGATGGCATATCCTAAAGTGATTGCACAATTGATGTGTATACAATATGTGTTAAGACATAAGAGTGTGGTTTGTAAAAATAAAAAAATGAAAGAAATCTTTAAACTTATGCTAAGCAAGGGGGAGCCTTAATTGGTAATATATATAGAAATCATCTTGATTCTGTTATTAAGTATAATATTAAAAAATGATAAATTTAAAAAATATGGAATACCAATTATTTTTATTTTCACATTATTAATTGTCGGAACAAGAAATGAATTAGGATTGGACGATAAAAATTACATTGAAATATTTAATAATGTGAAGATCGGAAATATGAATGGAACCAGGAATGCAGAATATTCTTATATACTAATTTCTCAAGTGGTGGCAAAATGTGGATTTAATTATAAAATGCTATTTTTAGTTTATTCTATTATGACTTTTGGAACAATGTATATATGTATAAAAAAATTAGATATAAATAAAATTGAATTTGTTATATTTATGCTATCTTATTTAATTTTTTGCTTCTCAGCATTCTTAACTACGATGAGACAAGCTCTGGCGGCAAGCATAGTGTTTTTAGCTTTTATTATGATTAAAGAAAAAAAGTATAAGAGAGGTATATTATTAACAATAATAGCCGGATTTTTTCATAATTCTGCATGGATGTGTTTGCCAATATTAATTATATTTTCAGATAGAATAAAAATTAATAATAAGATAAAGATGTTAATTCCAATACTTTGTTTATTAATTAGCAAAACTAATATAGTTTATGTGGTGATAAAATTAGTAAATCAAAAATTGCATTTAGGGTATGACACATATATCTTAAATGTAGGAGAAAACAATTTTGTAAATTCAGGTATTTTAGTATTATTAATGTTTATAATTTATGAGTTTCAGTTTTTTATAAAGACAAGTTCAAAAAAAGATGAATTTTTGTATAAGGGTCAGCTATTATATTTTTCTATATTTTATATAACTTCAGGCTTGGGATTCATTAGAAGATTTTCATATTATCTATTATTATTTGAAAGCTTTATTTTGGTATCTTTAACAAGAAAAATAGAAAAGCACTACCAAAAAAATACTATAAGTATAATAATAATAATATTATTATGTGCCTTAAATATATATTTAATTAATTCATCTGATATTTTTCAAAATTTAAAATTTGAAAATATTTCACTTAATTTTAGAAGTTAGGAGTATATATGATAAAAATAAGTATTATTGTTCCAATTTATAATGCCAAAAAATATTTAAGTAGATGCCTCGAATCATTAATTAATCAAACATTGAAAGAAATAGAAATATTAACAATTAATGATGGGTCAAAAGATAATTCTAATAAAATAATAAAAGAGTATATGAAAAAAGATTCTAAGATTAGAATTTATAATAAAGAAAACGGAGGACTATCAGATGCAAGGAATTATGGGCTAAAAATGGCAAAAGGAAAATATATTCTATTTGTTGATGCAGATGATTGCATAGAAAAAAATACATGTAAAGAGTTATATGAAATTGCAGAAAAAGAACAATTGGAGATATTGAAGTTCAATTATTTTGATGAAAAAAATAAAAAGTATGCATTTAAATATAAAGAACAATATATGAGAAAAACATATAATGGAATAGAATACTTAAAAAGAGTTTTTGATTCAAAAGATGAAATGACAATTGTTGCTTGGAATGCATTATATAATAGAAAATATTTGCAAGATAATAAATTTAAATTTAAAAAAAATATTTTACATGAAGATGAGCTGTGGACTCCACAAATAATAATTAAAGCTAATCGCATTATGCAGGTTGATAATGTATATTACAATTACAAGTATAATAAGAATTCAATTACAACTCAAAAAGATAAAACAAAAAATGCTATGGACATAATTAATACTTGTAAAGAATTGGATAATATATATTCAAAAATTAACGATAGAAAATTAAGAAAACAATTAAAAAATACAATTGTAACAAAGTATTTGGAAGCTTTTGTTATGGGAAAAATGTATGAAAAAGAAAAGAAAAAATATATAGATAAAAAATTTTTAATAAATAAAAGTTATACTATTAGAAATAAGGCGAAAGTATTTCTTTTCTTTATTAATTCTAAATTATATTATAAAATTAATATTATAAAAAACGGAGAAGACTAATGAAAATATTATTTTGCATAGATACAATGACAAAAGGTGGAGCAGAAAGAGTAATAGCGAACCTTTCTAATTATTTAATTAATGAACAGAAAGTTGAAATATTAACTTTACTTAATAGAAAATGCCAATATGAAATAGATAACAATGTAAAAATATATTCACTAAATATTTCAGAAAAAAGGAAAAATATATTAGAAAAATTTATATATACTTTAAATAATGTAAAAGAATACTGTGATAAAATAAAAGAAATAAATCCGGATATAATAATTTCTTTTTTACCACGTTCATCATATTATTCTATAATTGCAGCAAAATTAAATAGAAAGAAAATAATTGTATCGGATAGAAATGATCCTAATATCGAATATAGAGATTTTATAAACAGAACATTAATGAAAGCCTTATATAAAAAAGCAGATGGATTTGTATTTCAAACTGAGGAAGCAAAAAAATATTTCAAAAAGAAAATACAAAACAAATCAGTTGTTATTCCAAATCCAATAAATGAAAAGTTTCTCTGTAATTCATATAGTGGCGAAAGGGAAAAAATAATAGTTACAGTTGGAAGATTAACAGAGCAAAAGAATCAAATATTACTTATAAATGCATTTAAAGAAATTAGCAAAAAATATAGCGAATACAAGTTATTTATATATGGAGAAGGGCCATTAAAAGATTCTCTAACGAGATATATTGAGAAAAAAGGACTTAGAGAAAATGTAATTTTAAAAGGTATAGCCAACAATATAAAAGAAGAAATTTATAAAAAGAAAATGTTTGTACTTACATCAAATTATGAAGGAATGCCTAATGCTCTTATGGAAGCTATGGGAATAGGACTACCAGTAATTTCTACTGATTGCCCTATAGGAGGACCAAAATTTTTAATAAAAAACGGTAATAATGGTTTACTAGTTAAAGTAAATGATAATAAGAATTTAGAAGAATCTATTATCAGGATAATAGAAGATGAATCATTAGAGAAAAAAATATCACTAAATGCAGCAAAATCAATGAAAAAATTAAAACCTAAAATTATAAATGAAAAATGGAAAGAATATATATACTCAATAGGTGAGAAAGAATGAATAGAATTATAAAAAATACATATGAAATGTTAATAAAAATAAACAAACATTCATTAATAATATTAACTGATAAAATGTATATTAAAACAAGATATAAATTAGTATTTAATAAAAAAATAAATTTAAAAAATCCTACAACATTTAATGAAAAACTCCAATGGCTTAAGTTATATGATAGGAATCCAGAATATACTAAAATGGTAGATAAATATGAGGCTAAAGAATATGTTTCCAATATTATTGGAAAAAAATATATTATTCCCACATTAGGAGTGTGGAAAAATTTTGAAGATATTGATTTTAGTAAACTACCTAATCAGTTCGTTTTGAAATGTACTCATGATTCAGGAGGATTAGTAATCTGTAAGGATAAATCAAAATTAAATATAAACGAGGCTAAAAGAAAAATCACTAAAAGTCTGAAAAAAAATTATTTTTATGCTGAAAGAGAATGGCCATATAAAAATGTAAAACCAAAAATTATTGCTGAACAATATATGGTTGATGATGCTGGAATGAAACTTAAAGACTATAAATTTTTTTGCTTTAACGGGATTGCACAAACAATTTTAGTATGTTCAAACAGAAATGGAAGTTTTAAAAATACAAATTTTTATGATATCAATTGGAATTTGCAACCATTTACTAGAGAAAACCATAAAAATAACAATGAACAGATAAAAAAACCTAAAAATTTAGATGAGATGATAACAATTGCAGAAAAACTATCAAAAGACATTCCATTTGTAAGAGTAGATTTATATGAAATAAACAGAAAAGTATATTTTGGAGAATTAACTTTTTATCCAAGTTCAGGTTTTGAAGGATTTGAACCTGAAGAATGGGATAAAAAGTTAGGAAATATGTTAGAATTGCCAACAAAAATATAAGAGATTGAAAGGAATAAATATATGGAAGAAATAAAAATATTATGGACAGGTGGATGGGATTCAACATTTAGAATGATTGAATTATCTAGAAAAAATGTGGTTATTCAACCAATATATGTATTAGATAGTGAAAGAAAAAGTACAGACAATGAATTAAAAGCAATGGACAAAATAATACAAGATTTAAATAAAAGGGATGAGACAAAAGCAAAAATTAATGCAATAAAAATTATAAAGAAAGAAGATATTCCAGAGAATAAGGAAATTACAGATGCATATAAAATAATAAATGCAAGAACTAGATTAGGTTCCCAACATGATTGGTTAGCAAGATTAGCAGTTGAGTATAAAGGTATTGAAATTGGCACGGAGGCAGGAACTCCTGATACAAGCCATATTATACAAGCAATAAATGAGTTTGGTAAATTAGTGATAGAAGATGGGATAGGATACATGGATAAAGAAAAATCATCTAATGAAGGTAGACTAGTATTAGGAAACTTTAGATATCCTATTATAGAAAAAACTGAAAAACAAATGCTTAATATAATCAAAGAGGAAAAATATGAGGAAATAATGAAACATATATGGTTTTGCCATAGCCCAATAAATGGGAAACCTTGTGGAATTTGTCATCCATGTTGCGTGAAGATTGAGTCAGGTATGGAGTTCCTATTGCCACAAGAAGCAATAAAAAGATATAGGAAAAGTAAAAAGCTCGAGAAAATATTTGGAGAGAGTATGGCAAATAGAATAATACTATTATGTATAAGATTAAAGAAAAAGGTTGACAAGGTAATTAAGATATGAGAAGTAAAAAAGCAATATTAAATATAATTACATCTTTATTATTGCAAGTTATTGTTTTAATATGTGGCTTTATAGTACCCAAATTAATTATTACTAATTTTGGTTCAAATGTAAATGGACTTGTTTCATCAATAACACAATTCTTGGCATACATTTCATTATTAGAATCACGGAATAGGCCCTGTTATTAAAGCTGCTTTATACAAGCCTATAGCTAACAAAAATAAAAAACAAATAGAAAATATATTAAAAGCTTCTGAAAAGTTTTTTAGAATAATTGCACTAATATTTGTTGTATACTTAATTGCCTTATCAATTGCTTATCCTGCAATTGTAAGTAGTCAATTTGCATATATGTATACTTTATCATTAGTGTTAATAATATCAATAAGTACATTAGCAGAGTATTATTTTGGAATGACATATAAACTATATCTACAAGCAGAGCAGAAAACATATATTACATCTATTATTCAAATGGTTGGGTACATATTAAATACATTAGCAATCATAGTTTTAGTAAAATGCAATGCAAGTATACAAGTTGTTAAGTTAGCAAGCAGTATAATATTTGTGCTAAGACCAATAGTACAAAATATATATGTAAAGAAAAAATACAATATTAATTTAAAAGATGCGGACAAGAATTATCAATTAAAACAAAAATGGGATGGGCTAGCCCAACATATTGCAGCAGTAATACATAATAATACTGATATAACAATATTAACCTTCTTTACACAGATAACAGAAGTTTCTGTATATTCTGTATATTATTTAGTTGTTAAAGGCATAAAATCAATAATACAAGCTTTTACAGGTGGAATAGATGCATCTTTTGGAGATATGATAGCTAAAGGAGAACAAGAACAATTAAATAGAAGTTTTAAAACATATGAATTGTTTTATTATACTATTACTACTATTGCGTATACTTGTACAATTTTATTAATAGTTCCTTTTATAACTGTATATACACTTGGAATAACAGATGCTAACTATATTAGACCAGTATTTGCAACTTTATTAGTTTTAGGGGAATTTATATGGGCTATAAGGTTACCATATAGCTCAATTACACTAGCTGCAGGACATTTTAAAGAAACACAAAAAGGAGCATGGGTAGAAGCAATTTCTAATATTGTTATATCTTTAATACTTGTGTGGAAATATGGAATAGTTGGCGTAGCGATAGGAACATTAGTTGCAATGATAATTAGAACAGTAGAATTTGTATATCATACAAATAAATATATATTAGAAAGAAAACAAATCGAATCTACTATTAGATTTGGAATAATAGCAATACAATTAATTGTAGTTGCACTACTATCAAAGTTATTACCAACATATGAATTTACAAATTATTTTATATGGATAAAATATGCATGTATGGTTTTAATTTTAACACTAATAGTTGTACTTCCAATAAATTTAATTGTTTATAAAAAGGATGTAAAAGATTTACTAGATATAATAAAAAGAAATGTGTTTAGAAAAAAGGAGACAAACTAATATGAAAACATATCTAATTACCGGTGGGGCAGGCTTTATTGGCTCTAGTTTAAGTGAAAGATTAATTAAAGAAGGAAATAGAGTAGTTGCAATTGATAATTTTTGTGATTTCTATAATCATACAATAAAAGAAAATAATGTAAAAGAATTGATTAAGAATTCCAATTTTAAACTATATAGAAATGACATTAGAGATAGGGAATCAGTTAAAAAGATTTTTGAAGAGAACAATATTGATATAGTAATGCATTTAGCTGCTATGGCAGGAGTTAGACCTTCCATAGAAAACCCAGTACTTTATCAAGAAGTTAATTGCATGGGAACTCAAAATATATTGGAAGAAATGAAAGCACATAATGTTAAAAATCTTGTTATGGCATCATCTAGTAGTGTTTATGGAAATTGCAAAGAAGTTCCTTTTAAGGAAAACATGATAGTTGATTTTGCAATCAGTCCTTATGCAGCAACTAAAAAGGCTAATGAGGTTATGACACATGTTTATCATAAATTATTTGATATGAACGTTATAATGCTTAGATTTTTTACAGTATATGGACCAAAACAAAGACCAGATTTAGCAATTAATAAGTTTACAAGATTAATGCTTGAAGATAAAGAAATACCAATGTTTGGAGACGGAACAACTTCAAGAGATTATACATATATTGATGATATTGTAGATGGCATTATTAGGTCTTGTAACTATGTAGAAAACAACAATGATGTATATGAAATATTAAATTTAGGAAATTCTTCTCCGGTTTCTCTAAAAGAAATGATAAACACTATTGGACAAGCTATTGGAGTAGAACCAAAAATCAAACAACTTCCAATGCAACCAGGAGATGTAGATAGAACTTTTGCAGATATTTCAAAGGCAAAAAAATTAATAGGATATAATCCAAAAACTTCTTTTAAAGAAGGTATTGAAAATTTTGTTGAATGGTATAAAATAAATAAAGATTTATATATTTAGGGGGAAAATAATATGAAAATAGCAGTAGCTGGAACAGGATATGTTGGATTATCTTTAGCAACATTATTAAGTCAAAAAAATGAGGTAGTAGCACTAGATGTTATTCCTGAAAAGGTAGAAATGATAAATAATCATATTTCACCAATTGAAGATAAAGAAATTAAGGAGTATTTTAAAACAAAAAAATTAAATTTGAAAGCAACTTTAGATTATAAAGAAGCTTTTGAAGGAGCAAAGTTCGTTATAATTAGTACTCCAACAAACTATGATGATGAAAAAAACTATTTTGATACTTCTAGTGTAGAAGATATAATTCAAAAAGTAAAAGGAATGAATATAGATACAACAATGGTTGTTAAGTCTACAATACCAGTTGGATTCATAGATGCAATGAAAGAAAAATATGGAATAGATAATATAATGTTTAGTCCAGAATTTTTAAGAGAAGGACATGCTTTATATGATAATCTATATCCATCAAGAATTGTTGTAGGAGAAAAATCTAAAAGAGCAGAAGAATTTGCAAATCTTTTAAAAGGATCATGCTTAAAAGATAATGTAGAAATTAAGTTTATGAATTCAACAGAAGCAGAAGCTGTTAAATTGTTTGCAAATACATATTTAGCTTTAAGAGTTGCATATTTTAATGAATTAGACACATATGCAGAACTTAAAGGACTTAATACAAAAGACATTATAGATGGAGTGTGCTTAGACCCAAGAATTGGTACACACTACAATAATCCATCATTTGGATATGGAGGGTATTGTTTACCAAAAGATACAAAGCAATTAAAAGCAAATTACAAAGATGTTCCAGAAAATTTAATTAGTGCTATTGTTCAAAGCAATACTACAAGAAAAGACCATATTGCAGATGTTATTATAGCTAAAAAACCAAGCATTGTAGGAATTTATAGATTAACAATGAAAAGTGGCTCTGACAATTTTAGGTCAAGTGCAATACAGGGTATAATGAAAAGAATAAAGGCTAAGGGTATAGAAGTTGTGGTATATGAGCCAACATTAAAAGATGATGAATTCTTTAATAGCAAAGTTATAAGAGATATAGAAGAGTTTAAAAAACTTTCTGATGTTATAGTTGCAAATAGAATGAATACTGATTTAGAAGATGTAAAAGAAAAAGTATACACAAGAGATTTATTTGCAAGAGATTAATAAGAAATAGAATTTATAGAGTTGTGCTAAAATGTACAACTCTATTTTTGTCGAAAATAGGCGAACAAAAATTCTTGACTATTTGCACAAATGTTTGTAAAATAATGCAAGAAAAAGTATAATTATGCTATTTGACAAACTATCAATTGATAGTGTATAATAAGGAGGAGAAATATGGAGATAAACTTTACTTCGCCAAAAGAAGAAGTAATTAAATTTTTATTGGAGTTAAAAAAAGTAATGTCTAACAGAGACTTTGATGTTAATAAAGATCTAGATGTTATTTTGAAAAAGAAAAATGAGAACTCGTTAGATCCATATACAACTCAAAATACATTGTTAAAATTAGATTTTGATAAAAATGATATTGCAGATACATTAAAAAAACTAAGTGTTGAAGAATATATAGAAACAGGAAAAGATAGAAAGGATATTAGCTCTCCTGAATTTTATATTTTTGGAAAAGAGGTACAAGGAAATTTAATATACATAAAAATTAAAATAAGAGATAAAATAAATCATAAAGTCTTTTGTGTCTCTTTTCATTTTGCTAGATATCCAATATCTAATTTTCCATATAAATATTAGGAGGTGTATTATTCATGGACGTTTTAATTGAAAAAGTTAAGATTGATTGTCCTTTTTGTAACAAGGAGCATATACTGGAAAAAAGAAAAAGAGATACAGTAGGAATAGTAAAAGGGGAACAAATTAATTTTGAAGAGGAATATTTCTTATGCAATATAACTGAAACAGATGAAAATGAGTTTGTTACAGCTAAAATGATGGATGAAAATTTACTGAAAGCAAGAGATGAATATAGAAAAAAACATGATTTACTTACATCTACACAAATAAAAGAGATAAGGGAAAAATATAAATTGACACAAGCAGAATTTTCTTTTTTGCTAGGGGTAGGAGAAGTTACTATTACTAGATATGAATCTAAATCAATACAAGAAGAAGCCTATGATAAATTAATGAGACTAATTGATAAAGATGCTTTGCTTGCATTAGATTATCTAGAAAGAAATAAGAGTAAATTTAAAGATGTTAAATTTAGAAAAATAGAAAACAATATAAAAGAAGTAATAAACAAAGATACATATAACTATTTAAATATACAAGAAATTTATACAAAATATATAGAATATGAAGGTAAGAGTATTTGTAATGGCTTTAAAGAAATAGATATTGATAAAATAGAATCTGTATTAAAATATGTTGCGCAAAGAATGAACAACTTATATAAAGTTAAGTTAATGAAGATATTGTGGTATATAGATTTTATTTATTACAAAAACCACAAAAAGTCTATGATGGGGTTGGTTTATTCTCATCAAAGAATGGGAGCACTACCAATAGGATTTGACGAAATAATTAAGTTGCCATCCATAATAATAGATGAACAAATGAAAGAATATGATGGAGAATACAAAAGTTGTTATCACATATTACCGAATGAACAATATAAAACCAAAAAATTATTAAAAGAAGAATTAATAATTATAGACAAAGTTTTAAATAAATTTGCAACATATAATACAGATGAAATTGTAAATTATATGCATAAAGAAAAGGCATATCAAGACACTAAACAAAATGATATTATAAAGTATGATTTGGCAGAGTATATATCACTATAAATAAACTAATAAAACTATTTATTTCTAACTATTACACATATAATCACTAAGGTTAAATTTAGCAATTGTTTTTATAAAAATAAGAACAATTGCTTTTTTTATATTTTTTACAAAAACTATTGCAAATATATTGTTAAAACATATATAATATTTGAAGAATATGCCAAAATAATTTACAAAAGAAGGGGAGAAAAAATGGAAGAATTAGATCTAAAAGAATTGTTTCTAATTTTTTGGAACAGAAAATTAGAAATCCTACTTATTACAATTATTGCATTAATAGTTGGAGTTTTATATTCATATTTTTATTTAACACCTGTTTATAAAGCATCTACTACATTAATATTAGCACAAAGCTCTAAAACAGTAGATAAAACAGGAGATAGTTCAATTACTCAAACAGATTTAACTTTAAATTCTAAATTAGTTTCAACATATAGCGAAATAATGAAAAGAAAATCAGTATTAAGTAAAGTTATTAGTAACTTAGGTATGTCTGAAAAAGATATGGACTCAATAAAGAAAAATGTTTCTGTAAAAGCTGTATCAGATACAGAACTTATAGAGATAACAGTAAAAAATGCGGACCCAGAAAAAGCTGCTTTAATAGCAAATGAAATTGCAAAAGTATTTAGTGAAAAAGTAGTAGAAATTTATAATATAAGCAATATATATGTTTTGGATAGAGCAGAAGCAAGCGATGTTCCATGCAATATAAATCATGCAAAAGATCTTGTTATATTTGCATTTATAGGACTAGTTATTTCTGTTATTGTTTGCTTAATTGCAAATATGTTAGATACAACAATAAAAACAGAAGAAGATGTTGAAAAGGCTACTGGATTAATGGTTTTAACCTCTATACCAGACTATAACATAGAAAACAACAGAAAAAAAGGAGGTAGAAGATAATGAAAAGAGAATTAATAGTTCAAAGAAGTCCAAAATCTCCTGTTGCAGAGGTTTTTAGAACACTAAGAACAAATATACAATTTATGAATTCACAAAAGGATTTAAAAACATTATTAGTAACATCTACAATGCCAGGTGAAGGTAAAAGCTGGGTTTCTTCTAACTTAGCAATAACATTTGCCCAAGCAGGGAAAAAAGTTGCATTAGTTGATGCAGATATGAGAAAAGGAAGATTACATACAATGTTCCAAGTAGAAAACATTCCAGGATTATCAAATTATTTATCTGGAATAGATGAGATAGGAGCATCAAACAAAGAAGGAATTATTCACTATGTAAAGCCAACACCTGTAGATAATTTGTTCTTAATAACCTGTGGTAACGTTCCACCAAATCCATCTGAATTATTAGCATCAGAAAAAACTTTAGATATGATAGATAAACTAAAAGACATTTTCGATATCGTAATATTAGATGGAACACCAGGACTAATTGTTACAGATGCATTAATACTTTCTAGAATAGTAGATAGTACTATAATTGTAACATCGCACAAATCAACCAAAAAAGACAATTTGGCAAAGGTAAAAAAGGATATAGAAAATGTAGGGGGAAAAATTGCAGGTGTGGTTATTAATAAAGTACCAGTAAATGTTGCAAAATATGAATCAAGTTATTATTACGGCTCAACAGCAATATCAAATACTCCAAGAAAAAAAGAACCAGAAAGAGAATTTTATACAAATGATTCTTCAAGAATAACAAAAGCTAAAAAAGAGGATATATTGAATCAATTAGATGAATTTTTAAAGGATAAATAATAGGAGAAAGTTATGATAGATGTACATTCACATATAATTCCAAACGTAGATGATGGTTCATCAAGTGTAAGTGAAACTTTTGAAATGATTGAAGAAGCAAGAAAAATAGGATTTACAGATATAATATTAACATCACATTTTTTGCTAAACAGTTATGAGACTAATTCAAAAGAATTAGTCTTTTGGAAAGAAAAATTACAAGAAGTTTTAGATAAAAAAGAAATTGATGTAAAATTACATTCAGGAATGGAAATTTATATATCAAGCCAAATGGAAGAACTTATAAAAAAGAAAAAACTATTAACATTGGCTAATAGCAGATATATGTTAATAGAATTGCCACTTAGCTCAACAGTAAAGAACTTAGATTATGTGTTGTATTTTTTAGAAAGTATTTCTATTAAACCAATAATTGCTCATCCAGAAAGATATAAATGTGTTCAAGAAAATCCGGAACTAGTAGAAGAGTATATTAACAAAGGTGCATTAATACAATGTAATTATGCTAGTATATTAGGTTTATATGGAGATAAAGCTAAAAAAACAGTAAAAAAACTGCTAAAAAATAATTTGGTAGACTTCTTAGGAAGTGACTGCCATAAGCCAAATCAAATATATTTACTTGTACCAGAGGCCATAAAAAAAATAAAAAAATTGATAGGTGATTCAAGATTTGAAAAGATATCTAATTTGAATCCACAAAGAATTTTAAAGAATGAGGAATGGGAATATGATGAGAAAAACTAAAATAGTGTGTACCTTAGGACCAGCTACAGATGATCCAGAAGTTTTAAAAGCTCTTATGAATGCAGGGATGAATGTGGGAAGAATAAACTTTTCGCATGGAAATTATCAAGACCAAGAAGAAAGAATTAATGTGTTTAAATGGATTAGAGGAGAACTAGGATTACCGATTCCTCTTCTACTAGATACACAAGGCCCAGAAATAAGAATAGGAAAATTTAAAGACGACAAAAAAGTTTTATTAGAAAAAGGAGCTACATTTACATTATTAAATGCAGATGAATTGGGAGACGAAACAAAAGTATCTATAACATACAAAGAATTATATAAAGATGTATCTGTAGGAAAAACTATTTTAATTAATGATGGAACAATAGAATTAAAAGTAAAAGAAATAGCAGATAAAGATATAGTTTGTGAAGTTATACAAGGTGGATACTTAACTAACAGAAAAAGTATTAATGTTCCAGATTTAATTTTAAATTTGCCAAGCATAACAGAAAAAGATATAGCAGATATAAAATATGGAATAACAGCAGGATTTGATTATATAGCCGCTTCTTTTGTAAGAAAACCAGAAGATGTTCTTGCAATTAAAGAAGTTTTAAAACAAAACAATGGAGAACATATAAAAGTTATATCTAAAATAGAAAATAGAGAAGGAATAGATAATTTTGATAAAATATTAGAAGTTTCAGACGGAATAATGGTAGCAAGAGGAGATTTAGGTGTGGAAATACCTATGGAACAAGTTCCAATATATCAAAAACAATTTATTAAGAAAACATATAAGCAAGGAAAACCAGTTATAACAGCAACTCAAATGCTAGAATCTATGATAACAAATTCAAAACCAACAAGGGCAGAGGTTAGTGATATAGCAAATGCAATATATGATGGAAGTAGTGCAATAATGCTATCTGGAGAAACTGCAACAGGAAGTTATCCAGTAGAGTGCGTAAAAACAATGAATAAAGTTGCTTTAACAATAGAAGATTCTTTAAAATATTGGAAAAGATTTAAAAACAGAGATTATAATTTAGAAAATTTAGATTATAAGTTTAATATGAATTTTTCTGTATGTACATTAGCAGCAAATATTGAAGCAAAAGCAATAATAGCATATACAAACACAGGAGATACATCAAGAATGGTATCAAGTTTTGGACCAGAATGCCCAATATTTGCAATAACAGAAAATGAAATAACATATAGACAATTAGGAGCAGCATGGAATATTACACCTAAACTTTTCCCTCATCAAGATAGCATAGATAAACTTGTTTATTTAGGTATAGACACATTAAAAAAAGAAGGATTTTTACAAAAAGGAGATAAAGTAGTAATTGCAGGTGGAGCAAAAGTAGTTACAGATTTATCTGATGCAGAAGCAGATATAAATACCGTAATGGGTGGAATAGTACAAATATAAAGTATAAAGATGGAGAAAGAAATGTTAAAAAAAAGAGTTATTTTAATTTTATTATTAATTAGTTTAATTACAAATGTTAGCGTGTTTGCAACAGATGTAGATACAGATGGTAATACAACCACAGGAGAGATTGTATCACCACCAACAGAAAACACTGTTACAGAAAACACGGAGCAAAAACCTGAAAAGGAGCCAGAAAAAGAAGAAGAGCCAAAACAAGAAGAACCAACTACAAACAACAACTCTAACAAACCAACTCCAGAAAGAAATAACAGACCAAGCTATGAATCACAAACCACAAATACTAAAACAAAGTCAGAAAATGCTAACTTAAAGAGTTTAGCTTTAGAAGGAACAGATTTGGCACCAGAATTTAAAGCGAGTATTACATCATATACAGCAATTGTAGGATTAGATGTAGAAGATATTAAAGTAATAGCAGAGCCAGAAGATTCTGAAGCAACAGTAACTGTTAAAGGTAATAAAGGACTAGAAGAAGGTGAAAATAATATAACAGTTACTGTAGAGGCGGAAGCAGGTAATACAAAAACATATACAATTAATGTTACAAAAACTTTGAACGAAGAAGCCATGAATACTAGGTTAAAATCATTAATAGTTCAAGGATTTAATATATATCCATCTTTTCAAAGCAATATCTATAATTATAATATAAATGTAAGTGAAGAAATATCAAAACTAGATGTATCTGCTGAAACTGAGAATGAAAAAGCTACGTTTGTAATAGAGGGAAATGAAGACTTAAAACAAGGAGATAATTTAGTTAAGATCATAGTAACAGCAGAAGATGGAGTAACAACTGGAGAATATAAAATAAATGTATTTATAAATTCAAATGTTGTAAAAGCACAAACAGAAAATAAATTACCAGCACTAATTTTATTGGCTGTTCTAACTGTTGCAGCAATTATTATAGCTGGAATGCTAATTAAAAAACATAAAAATTAATAATATATTCCGAAGCACTTAGAAGAAAAAACTTCTAAGTGCTTTTTTCACGTTTTTAGGTCAGTAATCATAAGATATATATATACTGTAAAAGGAGGAATAGATAATGTATAGAAATTATACGCAATGCAGAGCTTGTGGTTGTAATAATATGAACAGCAATCAACAAGATTTAATAGATGATACTTGTGATTATGTTCAAAATACTATGGCTTTACAAGAAGATAACTGCGAATGTGGATTTGATGAAGAAGATAATGTGTTTCCTACAAATCCAATGTTTGCACAAAGCTATGTACCATGGCAAACAATGGATAGAACTTTTTTGCCTTCTGTAGGTTTAAAAATGGGAACAATATTTCCAGAACTAGTAAGTCCATATATGCCAGGACAATCAATGGAAGAAATTGAGTTTATAAGAAATTCAAATACAATAGGAAAGGGGTGTAACAAATGATAGACTGTAAAGAATGTGAAAAAGATGAAACAAGAAAAGAATGCAACGGAAGAGATATGCGAAGACAAGAAATGATTGACCAAATTAAAAGTTTAGATTTTGCAATAATAGAACTTGGACTATATTTGGATACACACCCAGATGACCAAAGAGCTCTTTGCATGCATAAAGAATATTGTAAACAAGCAAAAGATTTAAAAGACAAATATCAGAAAATGTATGGGCCACTTACTATTTTTTACCCATGTAATAAATGGAGATGGTTAGAACAACCATGGCCTTGGGAAAGGGGGAATTATTAATGTGGACCTACAATAAAGTTTTAGAATATCCAATTAATATAAAATGTCCAAATCCTCGTTTAGCAAAATTTATAATATCTCAATATGGAGGACCAGATGGAGAACTTGCAGCTTCACTTAGATATTTATCTCAAAGGTTTGGAATGCCAGATCAAAAATCTAAAGCTATATTAAACGATATACGGAACTGAAGAACTTGCTCACCTTGAAATGGTAGGAACAATCGTTCATCAACTAACAGATGGATGCTCAGCAGAAGAATTAGAAAAAGCAGGACTTGGAGCATATTACACTGATCATGGAGTTGGAGTATATCCACAAGCTGCTGCTGGATTTCCATTTACTGCTTCTGTATTAGCTGTAAAAGGCGACCCAATTGCAGATTTACAAGAAGATTTAGCAGCAGAGCAAAAAGCAAGGGCAACTTATGAAAAGTTAATTGATTTATGTAAAGATGACCAAGATGTATTAGATCCGCTTCGCTTTTTAAGAGAAAGAGAAGTAGTGCATTTCCAAAGATTTGGAGAAGCATTAAGAGGAGTACAAGACAAACTAGCAGAACGAAAATTTTATATGAATAATCAAATGAATTGTAGATAAAAGAACAAAGCACTAGGCTATTCTAGTGCTTTTAACTTTATAAATTGTGTAACATACTATCTTTTAGATTCCATAATTCTTGAGACAAATCTACATAGTATTTATGAGGGTTTTTCATACGTTTTACTTCATTCCATAAAGTATTTAGTTCAGCTTTTGCATTTTCTGCAATTTCTTTTAAAGATGGAGATGTGTATATTAAATTACCATTTTCAAAAATCTTTTTTTGTAAAGGTCTAATAGTGTAATTTGTTAAAGTTTTCTTTTTCCAAGTTGCTGTTTGATCAAAAATTGTATAATTATCTTCTGGAATAATTTCGTCATGTAAAGCGATAACGTCTGCAAGGGCCTTGTTGGTTTTTTTATCATAAAATCTATATGTCTTTTTAAAACCAGGGTTGGTAATTTTTATAGTATTATTTGAAACTTTAATTTTAGGAATTATTCTTCCTTCTTTTTCTATAGCACTTAATTTATATACTCCACCAAAAACAGGATTACTTTTAGCTGTAATTAAATTTTCTCCAACACCAAAAGAATCTAGTTTAGCGCCTTCATCTAATATAGATGTAATAACATATTCGTCTAAAGAGTTAGTACCACAGATTTTGCAATCTTTATAACCAGCATTATCTAATATTACTCTTAATTTTTTTGATAGGTAAGATAAGTCACCGCTATCAATTCTTACAGCTTTTGGCCTGTATCCCATAGGAGTTAGAACTTCGTCAAATACTTTTATTGCATTATTAATTCCAGAGCCTAATGAATCATAAGTATCAATTAGTAAAGTGCAATCATCTGGATAGTTTTCTGCATAAGCTTTAAATGCCTCATATTCAGAGTCAAAACTTTGTATAAAACTGTGTGCCATAGTTCCACTTGCAGGTACATTGTATTTTTGTGCTGTAAGAGTGCAAGAAGTTCCAACGCAGCCACCAATTATTGCTGCTCTTGCTCCATAAACTGCAGCATCAATACTATGTGCTCTACGAGCTCCAAATTCCATTACAGGACGTCCTTTTGCAGCACTAACTATTCTACTTGCTTTTGTTGCAATTAAGCTCTGATGGTTAATTAACAGCAATAGCATTGTTTCTAAAAGTTGAGCTTCTATTAAAGGAGCTTTTACTGTAATTAAAGGTTCGGTAGGGAAGACAACAGTGCCTTCTGGAACAGCCCAAATATCTCCACTAAATTTAAAATTTTTTAAGTAATTTAAAAATTCATCAGAGAATTTATTTGTACTTTTTAAATAAATAATATCTTCTTCGTCAAAATGTAGGTTTTGAATATATTCAATTATTTGCTCTAGGCCAGCAAATATAACATAACCACCGCCATCAGGAATTTCTCTAAAAAACACATCGAAATATGCATTAACATTATTCATGTTTTTAGCAAAATAGCCATTTGACATTGTGAATTCATAAAAATCTGTAACTAATTCTAATTTCCTATTATCCATAATACACCTCTAAAAAAATATTTTTTTACAAATCAAAATTATTATAACATAATTGTCAAGTAAAAAAATTGACAAAGAAAACCGCCCTGCTTTAACAGCAGAGCGGAACTCCATTACAGCGTTGCAGGAGAAACTCTTACAAGCAACTGGCGCTTTGTGTTGTATTTATTAACGGCATAGTCGGAGAAGTTATATCCCAAAACATTACCATAGGTAGTGTCGCTGGGCGTTGCCATTCTGTTTATAAGACCATTTTCAATGAAGAAAATGACTTCAACAGAATCTGCTTCTCCATGGCATTTCTCAAAGAGCTCAAGGTCTTTCGCGAGTTTTCTTGAATCCTGCTCACAGAAATACTTTGCAAACAATCTAGGAGTTTTGGTTGTGTAGGTCACAATAGTGACCTCCTTTCATTAGTATAATATTTGTACAGGCAACCACCTAATACAAATTAATTATAGCACTTTTTTACAATTTAGTCAATTTACATAAAACAGGTCTGCTCTTAAATATTAAATATCATAAACTATTTACTAAAACCTGTATGTGTAACTCTATCTTTTAATTCTGCAAGTTTTGCTGAATTCCATCTAGAAGTTGTACCAACTAAGTATCCTGTAATTCTTTGAATTGTATCTATATCATCACTACCGCATTGAGGACATTTAGTTAAGTTTGCATCAGCGTTTTCAAATCCGCATTGCATACATCTAGAACGAGTATGATTTATAGAGCCATAACCCATATTGTATTTGTCCATTAAATTTACAACCGCTTCTACTGTGCTAGGATTATGTGTTGCATCTCCATCTAATTCTATATAGAATATATGTCCGGCTGGTGTTAAGGCATGATAAGGTGCTTCTATTTTTGCTTTATGCTCAGCTGTACATTTATACCATACTGGAACGTGGTTACTATTTGTATAGTAATCTCTATCTGTAATTCCAGGAATTATACCAAATTCTTTTTTATCCATTCTTGTAAATCTTCCAGATAAACCTTCTGCAGGTGTTCCAAGTACAGAATAGTTTAAGTCATATTTATCAGAAAACTCATCACATAATTCACTAAGTCTAGATATTATTTCTATACCTAATTCTTGAGATTTTTCAGATTCTCCATGATGTTTACCAGTTAAAGCAATTAAACATTCTGCAAGCCCTATAAATCCAATGCTTAATGTTCCATGTTTTAACACTGGTTCAACAGAATCATTAGGTTTTAAGTTTTCGCTACCTTGCCACATTCCAGACATTAAAAGTGGAAATTGTTTTGCAACAGCAGTACATTGGAATTTATATCTTTCATATAATTGAGTAGCTGCAATTCTTGCATAATCTTCTAATTTATTCATGAATATTTTTTTAACAGTTTTGTTATAAGCAGGTGTCATATTCTTTTCACTATTTATACCTAAGTCGAATTTTAATCCTAATTCTTCTTGTGCTTCATAAGCAGATTCAATAGCAAGTTTAGGCAAGTTAAGAGTAGTAAATGATAAATTTCCTCTTCCTACAGAAGTTTTTTCACCATGTCTATCTGCAAATACTCTTGTTCTACATCCCATAGTTGCACACTCATAATAATATCTATTTGGATCATCTGCTTTCCATTTCTCATGTTGATTAAATGTAGCATCTAGATTTATAAAGTTAGGGAAAAATCTTCTTGCAGTAACTTTACATGCATATTGGTATAGGTCATAGTTTTTATCTTGTGGCAAATAGTTTACGCCTCTTTTTTTCTTCCAAATTTGAATAGGGAAGATAGCTGTTTCACCATTTCCAACACCTTCATATGTAGATGTTAGCATTTCTCTTATTACACATCTACCTTCTGGAGAAGTATCTGTTCCATAATTTATAGAACTAAACACAACTTGATTTCCACCTCTTGAATGAATTGTATTCATATTATGAATAAATGCTTCCATTGATTGATGAACTCTGTCTACAGTGTTGTTAATAGCAACTTGAATAATTCTTTTTTCACCTTCTAAACCAGTTAAATCTTTCTTTATATAATCTTCTACTTGGTATTCATATAAATTAGAAAAGTCCTTGCCAAAAGCATTTTCTAATTTTTTAATTTCTTCTACAAATGTTGACTTAACATAAGGAGCAAGATAGTAGTCAAATGCAGGGATTGCTTGTCCACCATGCATTTCGTTTTGAATTGTTTCCATAGAAATACAACCAATTATACTTGCTGTTTCAATTCTTTTAGCAGGTCTAGAACTTCCGTGCCCAGCTCTAAATCCATTTTTTAATATTTTATCTAATGGGTGTTGTAAACATGTTAAACTTTTTGTAGGGTAGTAGTCTTTATCATGAATATGTATATATCCTTCTTGAGAAGCTTTTCTAACTTCTGGTGAAAGTAAAAAGTCATCAACAAAAGGTTTTGTAGTTTCAGAAGCAAATTTCATCATCATACCAGCAGGTGTATCTGCATTCATATTAGCATTTTCTCTTGTTATATCATTTGCTTTTGCACCAATAATATCTAGAAAAATATCTTTTGTTCTAGATTTTCTAGCAACATCTCTATTGTATCTATATGTTATATAGCTTTGGGCAACTTCTTTTCTACTAGAAGCCATAAGTCTTTTTTCTACTAAATCTTGGATTTCATAAACACTAGCTTGATTTTTATCTTCTAATTGTCTTTCTACAGCATTTGCTATTTTATTTGCCAAATCTATATCAACACCACCAGTAGTTTGTGCCATTGCCATAGTTATAGCTTTTACAATTCTTTCTTGATTAAAATTTACGACTCTTCCGTCTCTTTTTATTACTTGCATAATAAAATCCTCCTTTAACTTTTGTATTAAAATTTTTGATTGAATACATTTTATAGATAAAAAACAAAAAAATCTGTTGCAACGGCAACAAAAAACAAAAAAGTTATAAAAAATAGTAAAGACAGTAAGTAAAGTGTTGGCGTTTAATGCTTAAAAACTTTATTACATTTTTATTACAATATGATTACATGTGCTTTGACAAGTATTCTTCATTCCATTTTTTTACAAAGTGTTGCTTTGACCACACTTTTGTGATAATATTAGTAAAAATAAAGGTAAGGAGTAAGTAGTTATGAAAAAAACATTTGATGTTGAACACTTTATAGAAGAACTAAAAAGAAAATGTGCTTTAACAGAAGTTAAAAAGTTTAAAAAAAATGAAATAATTACTACATATTTACTAAAGAGAAATCAAATGCATATTCTTTTAAAAGGAGAAGCATATCTTGCAAGATATGATAAAGAAGGCAATAGAAGGATTATATATTATTTAAGAAAAAATGATATATTTGGAGAGGCATTTTACAAACTTCATACAGATAGAGAACTTTTTGTAGTAGCAAAAAAAGATTGCGAAGTATTGTTTTTGCCATATGATATTATAGAGAACTGTAATAAGGACTGTACATTTCATATATCACTTTTAAAGAATTTGCCAGATTTAATATTACACAGAGTTGCAGATATAAATTATAGAACAGAGTTATTAGCTAATAAGAGTATAAAAGAAAAGCTACTATCATATTTAGAAAACTTATCAATTGAAAATAATAGTAAAACAATTGAAATTCCAATTTCACTTTCTGAACTTGCAGATTATCTGGTAATAGATAGAACTGCTATGATGAAACAACTAAAAAAAATGCAAGAGGAAAAAATAATAACTAAAAATAGAAATAAGATAACACTGCTAGAAGTGTAAAAAAAAGAAGAGGCCTTGCAAATTTGCAAGACCTTTTCTTTTAGTCATGGGCCAAATACATAAGAGCATTAGCTGCGCATATCTGGTCTATGAATTCTTTGACTTCGGGTCCATAATGCACAGTCACAGTATCGCAAAGGTTCTTATTATCGAACCAATCTGCGAGAGCCTTTAGAAATTCTTTGGGCTCGGTTTCTGTAAATGCGTGAACAGAAACACAGTTCGTGTAAAATGAATCTTCATTCATGTCCTGAACAAGAAAGAACTTTCCTGTTGTAATCAACTGAAAACCTTCAGTTATTGCGGATGAATTTTCTACGTAGTGCCAAGTGATCAAGTTAAACATCCTTTCAAATTAAATTTTTTTTGGCAATATAATTATATCATTCTCACAAATATTATGTCAAGTTGAAAAGCTATTGCACATATAAAAAAACTACAAATAATTGAATAGTACTTGACAATAGCAGAAAAAATAATGTAAAATAATTTAAATTAATAAATGCGTTATTACAATGCAAAGCTGTATAAGGTTACTAGTAGAGAGAAAGGGTCGCCGGCTGAAAGCCTTTTTTAGAAAACAATACAAAGCGAAACACATTGGAGCATAGTTTATAGAGTGAAGAATTATCTAATAATTCTTAAGTTAGGGTGGTACCGCGGAGTTATATTCGTCCCTGCAATTTATATTGCAGGGATTTTTTGTTGAATAAGAAAAATCGAAGATTTTCCTATTCAACAAAAAGGCTATAATCGCTATTGCCTTTGAGATTTCCTCATTTTATTCGGAAACTCAAATCGGCGAGAACAAAGGGCGACTAAAGTCGCTTTGTTCTTAGTCTAAAAATTCAATTTTGTTATTATCTAAAGATTTAATTCTAGCTAAAGAATAAACGTCATATCCCATTTTATCTAAAATTTCTCTGCCAGGTTGGAAAGATTTTTCAATTACTATTCCAATACCAGAAACATTAGCATTAGCTGATTCAATAAGCCTTATTGCACCTTTACCAGCTTCACCGTTTGCTAAAAAATCATCAATTACTAGTATATTATCATTTTCATTAATGTATTTTTTAGATACTGTCAAATTATAAATATTGTTCTTAGTAAAAGATTTTACTTCTGTTTGATAAAAGTTATCATCTAAAATTTTTGAAGTTTGTTTTTTTAATATTACCATAGGAACATTAAGTTCAATTGCTGTCATAAGGGCAGGAGCAATACCGGAACTTTCTATTGTAAATACTTTTGTAATGTTTTTATCTTTAAAATATTTTGCAAATTCTATTCCAATTTCTTTCATAAGTTCTGGGTCAACTTGATGATTTATAAAACTATCAACTTTTAATATTTCGCTACTTAAAGCTTTACCATCTTTTAAGATTCTATCTTTTAATAAATCCATTATTATCACATCCTTTTAATATTATAATAATAAAAAGTAAAAAAGTAAAGAAAAAGTAAGATAAATTGGAATTTGTTTAGTTCCGGATGAATTCAGGACAGTCCCCAAAATCCCCAGGTTTGGTGATTTTAAGGGACAGTCCCTAGAATTCCCCCTCACACAAATTCCAATTTATCTTACTTCTATATTTGAAAAATTCATTTTATTAATATATAATAACAAAAGAAAGGATGGAGAAAAATGGCAAAAACAATATGGAAGCCGGGAACATTCATATATCCAATACCAGCAGTAATGGTTTCTTGCGGAGACATGGAAAAATCGAATATAATAACGGTTGCATGGACAGGAATATTAAACACAAATCCGGCAATGTGTTACATTTCTGTAAGACCAGAAAGATATTCATATAATATTATAAAAGAAACAGGGGAATTTGTAATAAATTTAACAACTAAAGATTTAGCATATGCAACTGATTGGTGTGGAGTTAAATCTGGAAAAAATTTCGATAAATTTAAAGAAATGAAGCTAACAAAGGAAAAATCAAACTTTGTAAAATGTCCAGCAATAAAAGAAAGCCCAGTATCAGTTGAATGTAGAGTAAAAGAAATAAAAGAGCTTCGGAAGTCACACTGCATTTATTGCAGATGTTTTATCAATAAATGCAGATGAAAAGTATATAGATGAAAAAGGCGCTTTTGATATAACAAAATGCGATCTGATTGCTTATGCAAACGGAAAATATTTTGAACTTGGAAAGCAAGTTGGAAAATTTGGATATTCAGTGCAGAAAAAGAAACAATTAAAAAAATATCAAAGATAAAACTTTGATATTTTTTTTGAACCTTTTTGTAAAATTAGACATCTAATATATGGAAACAGTAATTATTTATTAATATTCTTAATAAGCTCTAACATTTCGAGCAATTTATCAATATTAATATTTTCCTTTTGAATGAAATTACATAACTTTTGATTTTTAGAGATATCTGTGCCTGCAAAATCACTAGAAAATCCTAAAAAATCATTTGGAGTAATACGATACAGCTTAGACAACTGTATAATAACTTCAATGGGGACTTTACTGTTTCCAGTTTCATAATGTCCATAGGTTGAGCGAGGAATTTTAAGAAATTTTGCGACTTCTTGCTGTGAAAAATCATGATCCTCTCGAAAATCTTTTATTATCTCGTTAACTTTTTTCATAAACTTCACCAATATAATTTTAACCAAAAATTGAGATAAAATTATTTATATGCTCAAAAAAAGATTTTTTTATATTGACACGCTCAAAATATTAGCATAAAATGTAAAAAAGAACCAACAAATGAGAGAAAAAAGAGAACTTTAGGACAAAACTAAAAAGGAGGAAACAAAAGAAAGATGGATGAGAAAAAACTAGAAAAGCAAGGAGAAGCTGGAGCTGAAAAAAGTGCAAAAAAAGAAACAATTGGAATAAAATTACCATGGTGGATAGGATATACATTATTAATAATTATAATTGTTTCAGCGTTTTTTTTAATTTATAAAGTATTTACAAAATATAAAACAATAGAAACAATAGCAAAAATAGATGATTCTGTATTTACAATAAATCTAGACAAAGATACAATTGAGGCGGGAGAGACAATAAAAATAGAAACAACAAAGTATAAAGAAAACGTTACATTAATATCATCTAATCCAGAAATAATAAAAACAGAAGGAGATACAATTATAGGAGTTGCAGAAGGAGAAGCAACTATTTATGCAAGTTACAATGAGGAAAAAAGCAATGAATTAACATTAAAATGCATAGTTAATCTAAATGAAATTGTTTTAGATAAAAGCGAATTGGAAATAGTAATAGGTGGAGAACAAAAAATAATTGCTACTTTGGTTCCAGAAAATTCAACTTATAAAGAGTTGAATTGGCAATCCTCAGACAATAGTATAGCAACAGTGGAGGATGGGTTAGTAAAAGGATGCAAAAAAGGAAGAGCAACAATAACAGTAACAGAGATTAATACAAAAAAAGAGGCTAAATGCAACGTAACTGTAAAACCAATTGAAGTAGAAAGTATTAGTTTAGATGAAAAAGACGTAAAATTAGGTGTTGGACAAAATTATATTCTAAAAGAAACTATAAAACCAAGTAATGCAACAAACAAAGATATAATATGGTCAAGTTCAAATACAGCGGTTGTCTCAGTACAAGACGGAAAAATAAAAGCAGTTGGGGTAGGAGAGGCTAGTGTAAAAATTACTGCAAGTAATGGAAAAATAGCAACATGCAAATTTCATGTTACACAAAATGCACCAACGAATAAAAAGAGATATGTTATAAATTCTTTTAATGTAAGAACAGGACCAGGAACAAATTATACATTATTAGCTACTACAAAAAGAAATGAAGAAATTGAAATACTAGATGAAACAAATAGCTATGCAAAAATAAGATTAAGCAATGGAACAGTAGGATATACAGTTCTAAAATCATATTCTTCTTCAAGAATGTATTATATTGAAGGGGTGCCATTTATAAATCAATTTAGTTTAGGATATCCGACAGGATGTGAAGCTGTTGCTGCAACAATGGCTGCAAGATATTCTGGATACAATGTAAGTTCTGCAACAATTATTGCAAACACTCCAACAGATACGAAAGGAAAAAGAAAAGAAACAAAAACAAAAGAAATAAAGACAGAAGTATTAAATGAAGAAACGGGAGAAATGGAAACAAAAATTACTACAACAGAAGAAACAGTATGGGTAGGAGAAAATCCATTTAAGTATTTTGTGGGACACCCAACAAAGGGAAAATCAACAGGATCATATGGTTGCTTTGCAGGTCCAATTGTAACTGCGCTTAGAAATTCTGGCGTTTCATGTACAGACATTTCTGGCTCATCAATAGATACAATCTTCGGCTATATAGAAAAAGGAAAACCAGTAATAATATGGTGCAGAGCTAGAGGTGCTGATTTAACTCAAGGGGTAACGTGGCAATATCCGGATGGAAGTGGAGAATTTACAGAACTTGATGGGGAACATTGTGCAGTGCTAATCGGGTATGATGGAGACTATGTATATTTAAATGATCCAGCAGTAGGAAAAGGAGTAAAACAACCTAAAAGCAAATTTATAAGTAATTGGAAAAAATTATATAGCCAAGCAATAATAATCAATTAAAAATTAGCAAAATAAAAAAAGTAAAAGTAATTACAAAAAAAATCGGTAAAAACGTTGACAAATCTAATGAAATATGATAAATTATATAAGCTATGTTTCTAAATGGGAGCATAGCTTAAAAAACGCATCGTTAAAAACCCGCAGAACAAAGTTGGAGGTGGAGCTAAAATGGCTGCAAAAGGACCAAGAGAAAATATAACATTAGAATGTACAGAATGTAAAAGAAGAAATTACACAACAAGTAAAAATAAAAGAAACAATACAGATAGACTAGAAGTTGCTAAATATTGCAAATATTGCAAAAAAAGAACAACACATAAAGAAACAAAATAAAGAGTGTAAGCATTAATTTATAAAATAATGCGTCCCCTTACAAAATAGGAGGAATAAAATGGCTAAGGAAACAAAATCAAATAAAGATTTAAAAAATAAAAAACATTTTTTTAAAGACTTTAAAGCTGAACTAAAAAAAGTTATTTGGCCTACACCAAAGCAAGTTGTTAATAATACAATAGCAGTTGTAGTTATTGTGTTAATTACAGCCGCAATTGTTTTTGTATTAGATGTAGTGTTTGATTTAATTAATGAAAAAGGTATTAACAAGTTAAAATTAAATGTTAAACAAAAAGTAGTTGTTGAAAACAATATAGAAACAAACACAGATCAAAATAATGTAGAAACAAATAGTGCAGAAGGTGAAGCAGAAAGCCAAGAAAATTCTGTAACGGAAATAGGAGGCTAAGATAAATGTCTCAGATAAAAGAAAATTTAGAACCAAGATGGTATGTTGTACATACATATTCTGGGTATGAAAACAAAGTAAAAACAGATTTAGAAAAAACAATAAAAAATAGGGAACTTGAAGATTACTTTTTTGATATAGTTGTTCCAATGGAAGAACAAATAGAAATTAAGGATGGAAAAAGAAAAGCAAACCTTAAAAAAGTATTTCCTGGATATGTTTTAGTAAAAATGATAGTAACAGAAGAATCATGGTACATAGTTAGAAATACAAGAGGTGTAACAGGATTCGTTGGTTCAGGAACAGATCCAATTCCATTGACTAATGAAGAAATTAGAAATATGGGATTTGAAACTACTATTATAAATGTAGATTATGAGGTTAACGATTCTGTAAAAGTAGTAAATGGACCTTTATCAGGATTTATAGGAACAGTTCAAGAAATAAACAAAGAAAAGAATAAAGTAAAAGTAATGGTTTCAATGTTTGGAAGAGAAACTCCAGTAGAATTAGAGTTCTCACAAGTAGAAAAAGTATAGGAGGAAAATAAAATGGCAGAAAAAGAAATTACAAATGTCGTTAAATTGCAAATAGAAGCTGGAAAAGCAACACCAGCACCACCAGTAGGACCAGCATTAGGTTCAACAGGTATTAATATCATGCAATTCACAAAAGAATTCAATGAAAAAACAGCAAACCAACCAGGTATGATAATACCAGTTGTAATAACTGTATACCAAGATAAATCATTTACATTTATTACAAAGGTACCACCAGTTGCAGTTTTAATAAAAAAAGCATTAAAAATAGAAAAGGGTTCAGGAAAACCAAATAAAGATAAAGTTGCTACAATAACAAAAGCACAAGTAGAAGAAATTGCAAAAACAAAAATGGAAGACTTAAATGCAGCTTCTTTAGAAACAGCAATGAGTATGGTTATGGGTACTGCTAGATCTATGGGCGTAGTAGTAGCTGAATAAATGAAAAGCAGCATCTTGCGTTGTCAAGCTGCTTAAAAATTTTTTCAACATACAGCGTATAGTTTCAAAAATTTTTAATTGCTTTCCTAGCAATATACTACTTTTGATTTATTCGATGTAAAAGAAAAAATAAAAAACAGGTATCAAAAAAATGATATAAATTTAATTGGGAGGATGAAAATCCGGTAATACCAAAGGAGGAAATAAAATGAAAAAAGGAAAAAGATATCAAGAGTGTGAAAAACTTATTGATAACACAAAAAATTATAATGCAAAAGAAGCATTAGAAGCATTTGAAAAAATGCCAAAACCAAAATTTGACGAAACAGTTGAATTACACGTAAAATTAGGTGTAGATGGAAAACAAGCTGATCAACAAGTTAGAGGAACAGTTGTACTTCCAAATGGTACAGGTAAAACTCAAAGAGTTTTAGTTTTCGCAAAAGGTGATAAAGCAAAAGAAGCAGAAGCAGCAGGAGCTGACTTTGTAGGAGCTGAAGAACTAGTTCCAAAAATTCAAAATGAAAATTGGTTTGATTATGACGTTATAGTTGCAACACCAGACATGATGGGTGTTATAGGAAGATTAGGTAAAATATTAGGACCTAAAGGATTAATGCCAAACCCAAAATCAGGAACAGTAACTATGGATGTAACAAAAGCAATAAATGAAATTAAATCTGGTAAAGTAGAATATAGATTAGATAAATCAAACATTATTCACTTAGGATTTGGTAAAATTTCATTTGGAAGCGAAAAATTATTAGAAAACTATGAAACAATAATGGAAGCAATCCAAAAAGCAAAACCAGCAGCAGCAAAAGGACAATATATTAAAAGTATTGCAATAAGCACAACAATGGGACCAAGCATATATGTAGGATAGGATGATTATTGATTCAACACATAAAATTTTGACCAGAGACAGTAGGCAAAAGTAAGCCCTACCGAGGTAAAATAAGAGTATATAAAACTCTGTTAATGCCTCGAGTAGGTATTTAACAGAGTTTTTAATTTTTAAAATATATAACAAAAATAATTTGGGAGGTGAATCAATTGGCTAGCGAAAAAATTATAGAGCAAAAGAAAAAAGAGGTATCTGAATTAGCTGCAAAAATAAATGAAGCTAAGGTAGTTCTTTTAACAGATTACAGAGGTATTAGCGTTGCAGACGTAACAGATTTAAGAACAAAATTAAGAGAAAAAGACGTTGAATACAAAGTTATAAAAAACAACATAACAAGAAGAGCATTAGAAGAATGCAAAATAGAAGGTCTAGAAGAACTTTTAGAAGGACCAACAGCAATTGTTATGGGAAAAGGTGATTATCTAGATGCATGTAAAACAATATATGAATATGCAAAAGATAATGATTTCTATAAAATAAAAGGTGGAATAATTGATGGAAAAGTTATGACAGCAGAAGAAATAATAACACTTGCAAAATTACCATCAAAAGAAACATTACTATCAATGCTTGCTGGTGCATTACTTGGAACTATATCAAAATTTGCAGTTGCACTTGATCAAGTTAGAATTCAAAAAGAAGCAAACGCTTAGTAAAAATCAAATATCAGGGTGGTGACCAACCACTAAAATAAAAAGGAGAAAAAGCATAAAACTAGCTTTGACCCTTACAAAATAGGAGGAAATAAAATGAATAAAGAAGAAATGATTGAAGAAATCAAAAAAATGACAGTAGTAGAATTAGCTGACTTAGTAAAAGCTATAGAAGAAGAATTTGGAGTATCTGCAGTAGCAGCAGCTGCACCAGCAGCAGGAGCTGTTGCAGGAGCAGCAGAAGAAAAAACATCTTTTGATGTTGTATTAAAAGAAGCTGGAGCAAACAAAATACCAGTAATTAAAGTTGTAAGAGATGCAACAGGATTAGGATTAAAAGAAGCTAAAGATTTAGTAGACGGAGCACCTAAAACAATAAAAGAAGGAGTTTCTAAAGACGAAGCTGAAGAATTAAAAGCTAAATTTGAAGAAGCTGGAGCAACAGTTGAATTAGCTTAGTTTTATAACTAATAAAGAAAAGATTGCAATTTATGTTGCAGTCTTTTTTTCATTTTTTCTAATTGCATTATAAAGTTTTATATAATATAATTAATTTCAGGAGGCATATTATGGAACAACAATATATCGGAATAATTACAGCAACAATCGAAGAATTTGAAGCTATAAAAAATATAATGAATCAAATTGAAGAAATAAAGCATTATGACTTGATTTTCTACAAAGGAAAGATAAATTCTAAAAATATAGTATTAGTTAAATGTGGAGTAGGAAAAGTAAATGCAGCAAGAACTACACAAATATTAACTGACAAATTTAATGTAAAGAGTATAATTAATGTAGGATCAGCAGGGGGATTAAATAATAATTTAGAAATAGGTGACATTGTTATAGGAAAAGAACTTGTTCAACATGATTTTGATATTACTCCATTTGGACACGAAAAAGGATATATAACAGATACAGGCAGATTTTTTAAATGTGACGAGAAACTAATAAATACATTTAAAAATGTAAAAATTCAAGGCATAAAAGTTATAACAGGAATCATTGCATCAGGAGATATATTTTGTACAGATGCACACATGAAAGAAAAAATAAAAGAAAAGTTTAATGCTGATTGTTGTGAAATGGAAGGAGCAGCAATTGCACAAGTATGCTATTTAAATAGAGTCCCATTCTTGGTTATAAGATCTATTTCAGATGTGCCAAATGGAAAAAATCATATTGATTTTGATAAGTTTATAAAATTAGCTTCAAAAAATTGCGCACAAATTATTCAAAAAATATGTTGACAAAAAATGGAAATTAATGTAATATATAAATAAATTTAGTTCATAAATATCTATTTGAATTTCAATTCTTATGAAATTCAAATAGATAAATAACTTACAACAGGTGTTTTTACAAAATCTTAAAAAATTCCAAAGAGGTAAAATATGTTATCAATAGTAAAAAGTATGTCATTGTTAGGGTTAGATGGCTGTCTTATTTATGTGCAAGTAGATGTTTCTATGGGAATTCCAGGATGGGATATTGTAGGACTTCCAGACACAAGCGTAAAAGAAGCAAAGGAGAGAGTTAGAACAGCAATAAAGAATTCTGGTTATGAGTTACAAAGCAGAAAAATAATTGTAAATTTAGCACCAGCAGATACGAAAAAAGAGGGATCCGCATTTGATTTACCAATTGCAATAGGAATATTACTGTGTACAGGGGTGATTGGGCAGATTTCGGAAGATATAGCATTTATTGGAGAATTATCATTAGATGGAAAAATAAATAAAGTAAATGGAATACTTCCAATGTGTATTGAGGCCAAAAAATTGGGAATAAAACAAGTAATACTACCTAAAGAAAATGCGCAAGAGGCAGCTGTTGTAGATGAGTTAGATATTTACGGAGCCAATACATTAGGAGAAGTAGTGGACTTTTTAAATGGAAATTCGAAAATAGAAAAAAGTAATGTTGATATAGAAAAGTTATTTAAAACAAATAATAAAAGCATGTTTGATTTTAATGAAGTAAAAGGACAAGAAAATATAAAAAGAGCGTTGGAAATTGCAGCAGCAGGACGGACACAACTGTTTGTTAATAGGAAGTCCAGGCTCACGGGAAAACAATGATGGCAAGAAGAATTCCGTCAATATTGCCAGACCTAACATTTGAAGAAGCTTTAGAAACTACAAAAATACATAGTATAGCTGGAGTACTAGATAAAAAAACTCCTATAATTACAATAAGACCATTTAGAAGTCCACACCACACAATTTCAAGCACTTCTATGGTACGGAGGAGGTAAAATTCCAAAGCCTGGAGAAATTAGTTTAGCACATAATGGAGTTCTATTTTTAGATGAACTACCAGAGTTTAATAAAAACACATTAGAAGTATTAAGAGGACCATTAGAAGATGGAATAATAAGTATTAGTAGAGTAAATGCATCACTTACATATCCATGTAATTTTATGTTTGTGGCATCAATGAATCCATGCCCGTGTGGATTCTATGGGTCAAAAGAAAAAGAGTGTACATGTTCTCCACAAGCAATACAAAGATATATGGGAAAGATAAGTGGACCTCTTTTGGACAGAATAGACATACAAATAGAAGTTACAGCAGTAAAGTATCAAAAACTAGAAGCAGAAGATGAAACAGAAAATTCTAACAAAATAAAAGAAAGAGTGAATAAAGCAAGAAAAGTTCAACAAGAAAGATACAAAGAGAATGGGATATATTCAAATGCAGAGCTTACACCTAAGTTACTAAGCAAGTATTGTAAATTAGATAAAGAATCAAAAGCTATAATGCAGAATGCATTTGAAAAGCTGGGATTAAGCGCAAGAGCACATGGCAGAATTTTAAAAGTAGCAAGAACTATTGCAGATTTAGATGAAGAAGAAAATATAAAAGTGAAGCATATTGCAGAAGCAATACAATATAGGAGTCTAGATAAAAAGTACTGGAATAACTAGGAGATAGATGAAAAAGATAGAATTAATAAAAAATATAGATAAAGAATTTCCACAAAATTTGTTAAATATAGAAAAAAGTCCTAAAGAATTATACATAATGGGAAATAAGAAGTTACTAAACAAAAAATCACTAGCTATTGTTGGAACAAGAAATTGTACACCATATGGAGCAGAGTGTGCAGAAAAATTTGCAACAGATATTTCAAAAAAGAATATATGTATAATAAGCGGAATGGCACTAGGGATAGACACTTTTGCACACAATGGAGCGTTAAAAGAAAAAGGAAATACTATAGCAGTATTAGGATGTGGATTTGATTATATATATCCAGAAGAAAATATAGATTTATTTAATAAAATAGTAGAAAATGGAGGATTAGTCGTCTCAGAATATCCGCCAAAAACAAAAGCAGTTTTATCAAAATTTCCATATAGAAATAGAATAATAAGTGGATTATCTATGGGAACATTGGTTGTAGAAGCAACGAGAAACAGAAGCGGAAGTTTGGTTACTGCAAGATATGCAAAAGAACAGAATAAAAAAATTTTTAGTATACCGGGAAATATTAACTTAAAAACAAGTGGAGGAACAAATGATTTAATAAAAGAAGGTGCAAAATTAGTTACTTGCGCAAATGACATATTAACAGAATTTAAAATAATTGTGGAAAACACACCAGAAAAAAATGAAAAAAGTGTAGAACCTGAATTTTTAGAAATATATAATCAAATAACATATATGCCAATAAATATAAATGTAATTGCAAAAAAATGCAAACTAGATATAGCAAATGTATCACAAAAGTTATTATTAATGGAATTGAGAGGTTATGTTAAAAGCATGCCAGGAAATGAATATGTGAGGGTATAAAATGTATGTAAGTCATGAGTTAGGAAGAATAGGAGAAAATATTATAGCAGATTATATAACAAAGTTAGGATATAAAGTAGTAGAAAGAAATTTTGAATGTAATCAAGGAGAAATTGATATAATTGCCAAAGATAAGGAAGAACTAGTTTTTATAGAAGTAAAAACCAGAACAGATATTTCTTACGGAGAAGCAAGTGAGGCTGTTACAGATACTAAAAAAAGACATTTAATTAATTCGATTAAGTATTATATTTACAAACAAAAATTGGAGAATCAGCCTATAAGAATAGATGTAGCAGAAGTGTATATAAACAAAGGAAAGGTAAAAGTAAACTATATAAAGCAAGCGATTTATTAAAATTTCTTTCCTTGACAAAGCTTATAAATAAATATATAATAAGCAAGAATAATGTGGAGAAAGAGGTTTTTCTGATGAAAAATTTGAAAAGAATTTCTATTATAATTTTATTAATGTTATCAATACTAACAATTAATTCGCTTGCAACAACAGGAACTGTAAATGCACCAAATGGTCTAATTTTAAGAAAAGAAGCAGCAAAATCGGGCGAAATAATAATGACAATAAGTGATAAAAGCCAAGTAGAAATAATAGAAAAATCAGGAGAATGGTATAAAGTAAAATATGGTAACTATGAAGGTTATTTATTTGCAGAATATGTTGAAGCAAAGGAAGAACCAAAACAAGAAGAACCAGAACAAACAGTAGCGGAAGAACCAAAAGAAGAACAACCAACAGAACAAACTCCGGCACAAGAAGAAGTAAAACAAAATGAAGAAACACAAGAACAAACAAGTGAATTTCCAAAACAAGTACAAATACAATCAAATATAAAAGTATATATATTACCATCAATAACAGCTAGTGTAACAAATAATATAGAATCAGGAAAAACAGTAACAATAAATAAAGAATTAAATGATTGGGTAAATATAACATTTGAAAACAAAAGTGGATGGGTAAGAAAATCATTAGTAGAAAATGCTGTTGTAGCAGAACAACAAGAAGAGCCAAAACAAGAAGAACCTGCACAATCAGAGGAACCAAAACAAAATGAGGTAACATTTGAGGCTAAAAAAGGTTATATAAATGCAGATATGTCTGTAAATGTAAGAGAAACAGCAAGTACATCAGCTACAGTAATTATTACATTAAATCCTAATACAGAAGTTAAAGTAGTAGGAGAGGAAAATGACTTTTATAAAATAGAATACAAAGAATATAAAGGCTATGTAGCAAAACGATTAATATCAGATAGTCAAGTACAAGTAACAAGCAGAAGCAGTACATCAAGAATAACAAATGAACAAGAAAAATCTCAAGCAAGTGAACAAAAGGACGTAAGCCAAGCATCAAGTACAGCAGTAAGCCAAACAGCAGGGGATAAAATAGCAAGTTATGCAAAAAAATATGTAGGTTATAATTATGCATCAGGTGGTACAACACCAAGTAATGGGTTCGACTGTTCAGGGTTTGTATATTATGTGTATAATGCATGTGGATATTCACTAAGTAGATTATGTTCTATACAAGCAAAAACGGGTACGGAAGTTTCAAAAAGTAATTTAATACCAGGTGATTTGGTATTCTTTAATAATGGATCGAATGGAAGTATTGGCCATGTGGCAATATATGTAGGAAATGGAATAATTGTACACGCAGCAAATACAAGAAGAGGAGTAACAACAGATACTATAAACAGCGGATATTATAATACATATTATTATACAGCAAGAAGAGCATTTTAAAAAACAGGGGGAAATACTTTGAGGTGATAATATAGAAATACTAATAATTACTGTTCGGGTATATTATAGGAATAATTTATGGGCTATGTTTTAATAAAAGCATAGCTCTATTTTTTGTCTGTATTCCACTTTTAATATATGCATATAAAAAACAAAAGAATAAAAACGTATTTAGGTATTTAAGAATTTTTATAACAAAGAATTTAGTAATAGCTTTTATGTTAGTAGCTTTAATTGGAAATACACAAGTCTTGTATCTTAAAAATAAATACTTAGAAATATATAAAGATGATAAAAGCATCATAAGTGCTACGGCAGTGGTTATAAAAGGACCAAGTGAAGGAGAATATAATTATAAATATACTGTAAAAGCAAGAACAGGGAAATATAAAAATAAAAAATTCATAGTTTATATTAATAAAAAGAATAAGAAACTTTTAGAATATGGAGATTTAATTGAAATAAAAGGTGAATACTCTGCACCAGAAGTTGCACGAAACTATAAAGGATTTGATTATAGTCAATATTTAAAAACATTAAATATATATGGAACAATAAAAGTAGAAGAGTCAAAAATAATAAATAAAAATCAATTATCACCCATTTTAATAAGCATAAATAATATTAAAGAAAAAATGATAGATAACGCAAATAGAAATATGCCTAAAAGGACAGCAAATCTTCTCTTAGGCATTTTAATAGGTGAAAGGGATAATATACAAGAAGATATAATAGAAAGCTTTAGAACAGCAAATTTGTCCCATATACTAGCTGTATCTGGAGCACATACTTCATATATTATTTTAGGAATAACATATCTAATTTCAAAAAGCAAAACGCCAAAAAGAATAGGCTATATTATTACAATAATAAATTTACTAATATTTATAATAATTACAGGTGCTAGCTACTCAGTTGTAAGAGCATGTATAATGGCAATTGTAGTAATAGGCGCAAAGATATGTTATAGAAAAGAAAATTTTTTTACAAGCATATGTATTTCACTAATTATAATTTTAATTCAAAACCCATTTGCAATAAATGATATAGGATTAAAACTTTCATTCATGGGAACAGCCGGAATAGTTATATTCAATAAAAGTATTACAAATTTTTTTATAAAGTTAAAAATAAAACAAAAAATAGCAGAGGCATTAAGTGTTACTTTTTCTGCACAACTTATGATTATGCCAATAACAATATTAAATTTTAATACTATTTCATTAACATTTTTCATATCTAATATATTAGCAAGTCCACTTTTAGGAATAATAATAATTTTTGGATTCATATCAATATTTATATCTTCAATTTTGAATCCCATATCAAAAATTTTATTTTTAATATTACACATATTTTTAGAATTGTTAATATTAGTCTCAAAAGTTACAGAAAAAATACCAGGTTCATCAATATTAGTAAGAACTCCAAATATATTATTTGCAATAGTATATTACATTTTAATTTTATTCTTTAATTACTTTTTTGTTATAAAACAAAATCCTACAAGAAGATTCCACAAAAAAATAATAAAAATAATTACAATTAAAAACATAAAAAATGCTTTTAAAGTAATTGCAGTAGTTTTTCTAATTATGCTGTTATTGACAAGAATAGTTAGAATAATAAATCCAACATTAAAAATTTATTTTATTGATGTTGGGCAAGGTGATAGTACTTTGATAGTTACACCTAAAAATAAAAAAATACTAATAGATGGAGGAGAAGGAAAAACAAACGTACTTTTTCAATACTTATTGGATAGAAGAATAAATAAAATAGACTACATTATAATTTCTCATTTTGACAGTGATCATTGCAATGGGTTAATAGAAATAATAGAAAAGATGAGAGTAGAAAATATAGTGATGTCAAAACAATCAAAAGAAAGCGAAGAATATAAAAAAATTTTAGAAATCATAAAGCAGAAAAACATAAAGGTAAGTAGTGTAAAAGCAGAAGACAAAATAATTATAGAAAAAAATTTATATACAAAGATATTAAATCCTGCAGAGAAATTTGAGTTCCAAGACTTAAACAATAATGCAATTGTTGCAAAATTGGTATACAAAAATTTCAGCATGTTATTTACAGGAGATATAGAGAAGGCAGAAGAAAACTTGGCAAAGAAATACAAGAATGAATTAAAAAGCACAATATTAAAAGTTGCACATCATGGCTCAAAAACTTCTACAAGTGAGGAATTTTTAAAATATGTAGAACCACAAATTGCATTAATAGGAGTAGGAGAGAACAATAAATTTGGACATCCAAATCAGATTACAATAGAGAAGTTAAAAAATATACGGAGCCAAAATATATAGAACAGACCAAATGGGGGAAATAGAAATAAAAGTTAATAAAGGAATAATAATAAAAACTAAAATTGCAACTAATAATTAGTTGCAAAAGGTAAATAAAAGGGAAAACAGCCAGATAAGCCATATAAGGGCAGTTTTAATGTAAGAGTAGGTTCAGAGCTTCATAAAAAAGCAGTTATGATGGCAAGAATAAGTAATATGTCATTGAATCAATTCGTTGAAAATGCAATAAAAGAAAAAGTTGCACTTTGCGAAAAAAGTTAATAGTATATTTTTACAAATTTAGCAAATACTAAAAACGGTGATGAATCATGAAAAAATATACAGTAATCATGGTAGTAGCATTAATTTTGGGCTTTTTAGTAGGGGTATATTTGTATAAAATAAACTATAAAAAAAACAACAATGAAGAGATGAAAATTGCACAAAAAGTAGAGGACGAGTGTACAGACTTTGCAGAATTAGAGGCTAATGGAGCTCTTACAACAATAGTAACAAATGGGCAAGAAGAAAAAATATCTCCCAATTGTTTGCTAACATTAAAAATATATTATAAAACATGTGGACATCTAATAGAAAAATCTAAGAATATAGAACAAAGTTTAGTGAATTTAACAGAGGAAGAACTTAGAAAACAACTGCCAGAATGGGAAATACAAAAATTTACTCCAGAGCAAATTGTTTTATATAAAGAATTAAATGAATTTTGTAATGAACATTACAAGTTAAAAATCGAAAATGGTTATGTTAGAATATATGAAGTAGATGAACAAAAAAATGAAAAGCTCTTAAAAAGCACAGATATATCTAGTGAGTATTTAACAACAGAAGATTTAGAAAAATTAAAAAATGGAATAGAGATATATACAAAAAAAGAGTTAAATAAAACAATAGAGGATTTTGAATAATCCTCTATTTTCCTTTTATAGCTTTTTTTAAATAATCTTGAATATAGAATGCTCTAACATACATTATAAAAGAGAACAATGTAGTAAATACTGCTAAATAATATATGTATGTATCAAAGTGCGGAAGAGTTGGAAGGCTATATTCTGGGTGGCCAACTAAGCTAGAATTCCAATACAAAATAAACAATGAACATACAATTGCTACATAAAATAGAACAGTAGCAAGCTTTCCATACCACTTACTAGATACAACGAGCTCTTTTCCATAAAGGAAAGATGCACCGGCAATCATAAGAACCTCTTTTAACAAAACTACAATCATAATCCAAAAAGGAATAATTTCTTTTATAGAAAGAACTACAAGAATTGTAAGTTGAGTAGCTTTATCAGCAAAAGGATCCATAAGCTTACCAAAATCAGATATTAAATTAAAACGTCTTGCAATATAACCATCCAAAATATCTGTTATACCAGAAATAGTAAGAACTACAATTGCTGCAATATAATTATTGTTAAGAGCAAATAATACAATTACTGGTATTAACAAAAATCGGATAATGGTTAAAATATTTGGCAAATGTTTAAACATAATATTCTCCCCGCTTATTGTATATTAAAAACTAATTTTTCTCCATCAAAATTTACAAAAATTGTTTGACCAGCTTCAACCTCTTGACGTAATATTAGGTCAGAAATTTCGTCCTCTATGTATCTTTGGATGGCACGTCTTAAAGGTCTAGCACCATATTTTAAATCAGTTCCTTTTTCCAACACAAAATTCTTAGCTTCATTAGAAACTTCTAATTTTATATCTTTGTTTTCCAAAGCTTTAGCTGTTGATTTTAGTAGTAAATCTACTATTTGTAAAAGTTGTTCTTTTGTTAGACTATCGAAAACAACAATCTCATCAACTCTGTTTAAGAATTCGGGTCTAAATACATCTTTTAATGCACTTTCTATTTTGCCTTTATCAACAGTTTGCTTACCAAAACCTATTGAATTATTATTTAAGTTAGAACCTGCATTAGAAGTCATTATAATTATAGTATTTTCAAAACTAACTGTATTTCCTTGGCTATCTGTAAGTTTACCATCATCTAAAACTTGAAGTAAAATATTAAATACATCTGGATGAGCCTTTTCTATTTCATCTAAAAGAATTATAGAATAAGGTTTTCTTCTAACTTTTTCTGTTAATTGACCAGCTTCATCATATCCAACATAACCTGGAGGAGAGCCAATCAACTTAGCAGTAGAATGACTTTCCATATATTCAGACATATCTATTCTAATAATTGAATCTTCATTTCCAAACATTTCATAAGCTAAGGATTTAGCAAGCTCTGTTTTACCAACACCAGTAGGACCAACAAATATAAATGAAGGTGGCCTTTTTGAGCTTTGAAGCCCAGCACGGTTTCTTCTAATAGCACGAGAAACAGCTTGTACAGCAGCATCTTGACCAATAATGTGCTTATGAAGAGTAGATTCTAAGTTAAGAAGCTTCTCTGTTTCTGCTTCTGTAATCTTTTTTACAGGAATTTTTGTAGCATGTTCTATAACTTCTGCAACATCATTTACTGTAAGTTTTGTTAAAACTAATTTTTTATTAAGTTCATCAATTCTTGCTAAGATGTTACATTCTGCTGTTTTTAAATCAGCAGCTTTTTGATAATCTTCAATCGAGTCAGACTCTACAGCTTCTTCTTTTTCTTCTTGAATCTTTGCTAATTGAGATTTTAATATTTCAAGCTCATATAATTCTTTATTATCCAAATTTATTTTAGAGCAAGCTTCATCTAAAATATCTATAGCTTTATCTGGTAAAAATCTATCATGAATATATTTTTCAGACATTTTTACAGTTTTTTCTATAACATCATTAGAGATTTGAACCTTGTGGAAATCTTCATAATACTTTTTAATTCCCTTTAAAATTTCAATAGTATCATCAATAGAAGGTTCTTCTACTAGCACTGGTTGAAATCTTCTTTCCAAAGCGGAATCTTTTTCTATGTATTTTTTGTATTCCTTTAAAGTAGTAGTTCCTATTAATTGAATTTCCCCATTAGAAAGAGAAGGCTTTAAAATATTTGCAGCATTCATAGAATGCTCTGCGTCACCAGCACCAATAATATTATGAATTTCATCAATAACTAAAATAATATTTCCAGCCTGTTTACATTCATCTATTAAAGCTTTCATTCTTCCCTCAAATTGACCTCTAAATTGAGTACCGGCAATTACTGCAGTCATATCTAAAAGATAAACTTCTTTATTTAAAAGCTTTGCAGGAACTTTTTTTTCTGCTATTTTAATTGCTAAACCTTGTGCAATAGCTGTTTTACCAACACCAGGTTCACCAATTAAACATGGATTATTTTTAGAACGTCTATTTAAAATTTGAATAACTCTTTCAATTTCTTTATCACGGCCAATTACAATATCTAACTCATTTTTTCTAGCTTTATTAGTTAAGTTAGTACCATAAATATCTAAAAAGCTTTTTTTCTTTTCTTTAGGTCTTTTTTCTGTTTTTACTTTTCTTTTACCAGAAGAGTCACTTTCTGTTTCTTTACCAGTAGACGAATTGTCCCCAAACATATTAGAAAAGATAGAGCCTAAAGGAATTCCACCATCTTCACTCATGTTTTCCGGATTTATATTCTCTATATCAATATTTTGAGCGATATCTCCAAAAAGATTCTCAAATTGTTTTGACATGTCATTTAATTCATCTTCTGATAAATTTGCTTGTTTTGCAAGGACTTCTAAGGGATTAATTCCTTTTTCCTTTGCACAATTATAACAAAGCCCTTCCATAGAGCTCTTATCACCATCTATTTTTTTTGTAAAAATCACAGCCATATTTTTATGGCAGTTTGAACATAACATATCCATATCACCTGTCTAAAATCAATATAAATAATAATACATTAAAAACGAGCAATAGTCAAGCGTACCTTGACTTTATAGGCAAAAAGTGGTAATATTGCAAGGTATAATAGGAGGAGTTTTTAGTGGAAAAATTATTAGACATTTTATTAGATACTTTGCTAGATGCAATAAAATTATTACCTTTTTTATTAATAGCATATTTAATAATGGAATGGTTAGAACACAAAACTACAAATAAAACAAAACAAGCAATAAAAAAATCTGGTAAATTTGGACCATTAATAGGAGGAATTTTAGGTGCGTTTCCACAATGCGGATTCTCTGTAACAGCAACAAATCTTTATGCAGGAAGAGTAATAACATTACGGAACACTGTTTGCTGTATACCTATCAACATCAGATGAAATGTTACCAATTCTATTATCAGAAGGTGTAAATGGAGTTTTAATATTAAAAATTTTGGGAATAAAAATACTAATAGGAATTTTAGCAGGATTTTTGATAGATCTAATATTAAGAAAAAATCACAAAGAAGAAAAAGAAGAAAATATAGAAGATTTGTGCGAACACGAGCATTGCCATTGCGAAGAGGGAATATGGAAATCAGCAATAAAACATACAGTAAATGTACTTATATATATTTTAATTATATCTCTAATACTAAATATAATAATTAAAATAATAGGAGAAAATGCATTAGGTGGATTGATTTCAAGCAAACCAATATTAGGAGCATTGATAGCTGGACTAATAGGCTTAATACCAAACTGTGCATCATCAGTAATATTAACACAATTATATTTATCAGGAGTGCTAAGCTTAGCCGTAATGATTGGTGGATTACTAGTAAATGCGGGAGTAGGACTTTTAGTGCTATTTAAAGTAAATCAACATCCAAAACAAAATATAAAAATTGTTTTAACACTTTATGCAATAGGAACAATTTCAGCAATGGTATTACAACTTTTTGAAATGAAAGGATTGCTATGAAAAAAATATTATCAACAATAATTATATTTTTAATATTTATTTTAATATATTTTTTACAATCAAATTTCTTCAGTTGGTTTAATATAGCAGGTATAAAACCAAACCTTTTTATAATTTTAGTATTAATGGTAGGACTGTTTGTTGGAAAAATATATGGAGCCACAACAGGAATAGTTTTAGGATTATTGCTAGATTTTTTTATAGGAAAAAATTTAGGAGTTTATGCAATACAACTGGGAATAGCAGGATTGTTACGGAGGAATATATAGTAAAAACTTTTCAAAAGATAGCAGAATAACAATAATGCTAATTTCAATGGGCACTACTTTGATATGTGAGATAATAGCATATATATATAAAATAATAAATGGAGCTTCAATAGAGGTGCTTACGTTTTTAAAAATAGTTTTAATAGAAATAATATTTAATCTAATGATAATAATAATAATTTATCCATTAATACGAAAATTAGGAGAAAAACTAGAACAAGTATTTAATGAAGATAAAATATTAACTAAGTATTTTTAAGCTGAAAAGAGGAGGTCTTGTATGGACAAAAGGAATTTAAGATACAACATACTTACAGTATTAGTCTATATAATAGGAATAATACTGATTATTCAGCTTTTTAATCTTCAAATAGTTCATGGTGAGGAGTACAGAGAAAAATCAAGCACAAGACTTACAAGAGAAACAAAAATAGAGGCAGCAAGAGGAAACATATTAGATAGAAATGGAAACACAATAGCAGGAACAATTACACAATACAGCCTGGAAATATATAAAAGTAAAATAGATAAGCAAACATTAAATAACACGTTGCTAGAAGTTACAAAAGTGTTAGACCAACATAATGATAGTTATAAAGATAAATTTCCAATAGATGCAGAAACATTAGCATTTACTATGGACAGTCAAGAGGAAATAAACAATTGGCTAAAATCAAATAAATTAGAAGAAAACTTAACATCAGAGCAAGTAATAAATAAATTTAAAGAAAAATATGAGATAAAAAATGAAGACATAAAGGAAGCAAGAAAAATAATAGGATTAAGATATGGCATAGAAAAAGAAGGATATAGCAGTATGAGTGCATATGTTATATCTAACAACATATCAAAAGAAAGTGTAGCAATATTTGAAGAACAAAGTTCAAAGTTCCCAGGAATAGCAACATCTACAACTCCAAGAAGAAAATACTTAAGAGGTAATTTAGCATCACATATTTTAGGATATATTGGACCAATAAACAAAGAAGAGCTAGATGAGCATGAAGGGTATTCAATAAATGATTATATAGGAAAAACCGGAATAGAATTTTTATTTGAAAAATACCTAAAAGGGGAAAATGGAAAAAAACAAACAGATATGACAATTGATGGTGTTACATCGGCAGAATATATAACAAAAGAAGCTGTTGCAGGGGACGATGTAGTATTAACAATAGATGCAAATTTACAATCCGTAGCGGAATCAGCATTAAAAAATAATATAGAAAAAATAAGAACAGGTGGATTTACAGAACAAAGAAATGTAAACAATGGCGCAGTAGTTGCATTAGACGTAAAAACTGGAGAAGTATTAGCAATGGCAAGTTATCCAGATTTCGAGCCGGAACTATTTATAGATGGAATAAGCAATCAAAAATGGACAGAATATATACAGGAAGGAAAAAGTGCATTAATAAATAGAACAATGAGTGCTTATGCTCCAGGATCAATATTTAAAATGGCATCAGCAATAGCAGGATTAGAAACAGGTGCAGTAACAAGAACAGAAACAATTAATGATACAGGAATATATCCAAAAGGATATAAGCCTAGATGTTGGTATTATACTAGCTATGGAAGAGGACATGGACCACTAAATGTATCTGGAGCAATAAAAAATTCTTGTAATTATTATTTCTATGAACTAATAACCAGAATGGGAATAGATAACTTAGAAAAATATGCAAAATACTTTGGACTAGGCGAGAAGACAAATGTGGAATTACCAGGGGAAACCTCTGGAACTTTAGCAGGAAAAACATTATATGAAAAATTAGGGCAAACTTGGTACTATGGAAACTCACTATCAGCAGTAATAGGACAAGCAGAAAATAATTTTACTCCGTTACAAATAGCAAGGTATATAGCAATGCTTACAAACGGGGGAAAAAGAATAGATGTAACATTAATAAAAGATATAATAAATGCAGAAGGACAATCAGTTCCAAGAGATGAAATAAACTCATATGTAGCAGAAAAACTTGGTATAAAGAAAACAGAACAAGAAGATTTAAACATTAATCAAGATAATTTAAATGCAGTATTAGAAGGTATGAAATCAGTTACAACAGAAACCGGAGGAACAGCATACTCAGTATTTAAGAATTTCCCAATAGAAGTAGGAGGAAAAACAGGATCAGCAGAAGCGGGAGATAATGTAAATGCATGGTTTGTTGGATTTGCACCATATGAAGCACCAGAGATAGCAGTAGTTGTATTAGTAGAAAATGGTTCGCATGGATACTATGCAGCAGAAGTAGCAAAAGAAATTATAGAAGCACAATTTAAATTAAAAGAAAACGTAGCAGAAAACAATACAGCATTGCCATACACAGAACAACAAAACTAATAAAGGAGCGATAAATATGAGAAATCCAGTAGGAATAAGCATGAAAAAAGACGAAATAATGATAAGAATAAGTGAGGGAGCAACACAAAAAGAAACAGTAGAATGTTTGAACAAAAAAATACCAGCATTAAAAAAATTATACAAAAGTGAAAAAACGCCAATATGTGTAGTAGGAAAAGTTTTAAAAAACAAAGAAATAGAAGAAATAAGAAAAATAATAAATAAAGACATCGATGTAGAAGTAACTTTTGATAGCCCAAAAGTATTGGGATTGCACGGAATAAAAAGAGTTTTCGAAAAAGAAATAGAAAATTCAGAGACAAAATTTTATAAAGGAAATATGAGGTCTGGACAAAAAATAGAATTCGAAGGAAGCTTAGTGATACTAGGAGATGTAAATGGTGGAGCAGAAGTAATAGCAGGAGAAAATATAGTAGTTTTAGGACACTTGAGAGGACTTGCACATGCCGGAGCAAAAGGAAACAAAAAAGCAATAATAGCAGCACAAGAAATAGATTGTCCACAAATAAGAATCTCTAATATAGTAAGAGAAATAGAAAGAGAAGAAGTAGAAACAGAACAAGAATGTAAATATGCATATATAGAAAATGATAAAATTGTAATGGAATAACAAAAAGAGGGAAAAAGGGGACTGTCCCCTTTTTCCCTCTTTTCTCTTTTTCATCATGAAAGCAATAATAAAATCAACGCAATAAACAAAAATTGATCTTGTACTCCCTCTTCATAAAGAAATGCAAGTAAAGAAACTAGAAGAATATCATCAAAATGTAAATTTATTATCATTTCTTTTTATCACCACCCATAAAAGGAAAAACCTCCATAATCTTACTCATATTCATGAGCTGAATATATTGGTCGACCTTGGACTTACGGCTTTCTTTTAAATAAGGTTTTAAACATTGCAAAAGGTTAGCACGAGGGTCGTCTTTTGCATTCATTTTATCCATAATGGTTTTCATTCTCATAATAGTTTCAATATCAATACCACTTGTATTATTCTCACTACTTTGACTATCATTTGAATTAGAAGAATCAGATGAAGAATTTGCATTATTTGAGGCATTGGAATTATTAAGCATGTTAAATAAATTGTTTACCATATCAGGTGAAACATTATTTTGACCAGCAATATTATTCAATTTTTCAAAAACATCTGACATATCTTCACTATTCAAAATTACCAAACCACCTTATTATTTTAAACTAACTTATTTAGAATTATTTTGTAAATTTCTTAAAATTTCTTCTTTGCTTTTAGTTTAAAGAATTTTGTTAGCTTTTGCAATTCCAGCTTCAAGGTCTTTTTTATCCATTTTAGAAAGCATATTCATCATTTGAGAAATATCAAAATTATTATTGTTATTCAATAAAATCACTCCTAATTAAATATATGTATTAACAATATAGTATATTCAATCAATAAAAAAATGTGCAAAAAACGAATAGGGACAGACCCTTTTGTTTAAATTAAAACAAAAGGGTCTGTCCTTATTCGTTTGGGTTTGTCCCGTTTTTGACTATCTTACAATCATATCTTCTCTTCCTGCACCAGTTCCTATAAACTTAACAGGAACACCAGTAAATTCTTCTATTCTTCTTAAATATTTTTTAGCATTATCTGGAAGTTCTTCGAATGATTTACAATTACTAATATCACCAAAGTTTCCATCAAAATCTTCATATACAGCATAAGAATTATTTAAGAAATCAACATTTGTTGAGAAATCAGTTGTTTCTTTTCCATTGCAATTATATGCAACACATAATTTTATATTATCTAACTTACCAATAGTATCAACATGATTTACAGCAAGTCCAGTAATACCATTTAATCTAACAGCATACTTTAATGCAACTAAATCAAGCCATCCACATCTTCTAGGTCTTTTAGTTGTAGTTCCATACTCATGTCCAAGTTCTCTTATTGTATCACCAATTTCATTATTTTGTTCAGTAACATAAGGACCAGCACCTACTCTTGAAGAATAAGCTTTAAGTACGCCATAAACCTCTCCAATGTCTCTTGCTCCAACACCACTACCTGTACAAACACCACCAATAGAAGGGTTAGAAGAAGTAACAAATGGATAACTTCCAAAATCAATATCAAGTAAAGTTGCTTGAGCTCCTTCACAAATAACCTTTTTACCTTCATCTAATGCATTATGGATTAAAGTAACAGTATCTGTAATATATGGTTTTAAAATTTTAGCATATTCTTTGTAATCTGCAAGAGTTTTTTCTAAATCTACAGTTTCATGCCCATACATTTCGAAAATTTTATTTTTATTATTAATATTAATAGTTAAAAGTTCTTCGAAACGATCAGAAATTAAATCTTCTGCACGAATTCCACATCTTTCATATTTATCACAATAAGCAGGACCAATACCTCTTGCTGTTGTTCCGATTTTGTTGCTTCCTCTATTTTCTTCTAGCAACTTATCCATTTCAACATGGTAAGGAAGAATAATATGAGCTTTATCACTAATACGTAAATTGTCAGCAGAATAACCATGCTCTTTTAAATTTTCCATTTCTTCAATTAAAACCTTTGGATCAACAACAACGCCATTACCAATAACAGCAATAGTACCTTTGTTTAAAATTCCAGAAGGAATTAAATGAAAAGCAAATTTTATTCCATCAACCTCAATAGTATGTCCAGCATTATTTCCACCAGAACATCTAACAGCTATATCTGCATTACTTCCTAGGTAATCGATAATTTTTCCTTTACCTTCATCACCATAAAAAGTTCCTAAAACTACATCAACTTTTGATCTTGACATAATAATCACATCCTAAAATAAAATATGTTCCATCTTGCTAGAAAGAACATAAACATTATCGTACAAATGTGCAAAAAAGTCAAGATGTGGTAGTTAATCTAAAATTATTTGGTAATAAATCAGAAATAGAATATTCAGTAATTTTATCGCCCTCAGAAAGAGCATAAATTTTAAAATCTTTATTAACAAATTCACACATAAATTGTCTACAATACCCACAAGGTAAACAGTTATCTAAAGAATCAAGAGTATTTCCACCACAAACTACAATATATTCAAAATCTCTTTCACCTTCCGAAATAGCCTTTGTAAAAGCTACTCTTTCGGCGCATATTGATTGTATTCCGTCATTTTCAATATTGCATCCAGAATAAATTTTTCCAGATTTGCACATTAAAGCACATCCAACATAATATTTACCATAAGGAGAATAAGAATTTTTTCGAACTGCTTTTGCAATTTGAATAGCGTTAGTTAAGTCCATAAAATACCTTCTTTCAAAATTAATATATTACAGTTATTCTATATTATGAGAAAATAAAAGTCAAACAAATTGTAATTTGTAACCATTTTTGTAATCTCTTCATAAAATATAGCAAAACATTTATACGGAGAGGATGAATAAAATGATAAGCTACATAATAGAAGGGGGAAGAAGGCTAGAAGGAACTTTGGAAGTTTCAGGTTCAAAAAATGCTTCGCTTCCAATAATAGCGGCTAGTATATTAAGTGGAAAAATTACAAAATTATATAACGTACCTAACATACATGATACCCAAATAACTTTGAAAATATTAGAGATTTTAGGTTGCAAAATATATAAGAGAAATGGTAAAATAGTTATAGATTCGAGCAATATGGAAGAACACAAAATTCCAGATGATTTAATGAGACAAATGAGGTCATCTGTTGTATTAGCAGGAGCAATACTTGGGAGATTTAAAAAAGCAACATTCTCATATCCAGGAGGATGTGATATTGGTTCGAGGCCAATAGATTTGCACCTAAAAGGACTAAGAAAATTAGGAATAGAAATAGAAGAAGAAGCTGGATACATAAACTGCAAAACAAATCAAATTATAGGTAGCAAAATACAACTAGATTTTCCATCAGTAGGAGCAACTGAAAACATTATAATGGCATCTGTATTAGCAGAAGGAGAAACTATAATTACAAATGCAGCAATGGAGCCAGAAATAGTAGATTTACAAAACTTTTTAAACAAAATGGGAGCAAAAATAAAAGGTGCTGGAACAAATGTTATTAAAATAGATGGTGTTAAAACTTTAAAAAATGTAAGCTATAACGTTATGCCAGACAGGATAGAAGCAGGAACGCTTTTATGTGCTACTGCAATTACAGGAGGGAAAATAGAACTAAATAAAGTTGAACCAATACATATAGGACCAGTAATTAGCAAATTAGAAGAAAGTGGTTGTAAAATAAATGTAGGAAAAAATTCTGTAATTTTAGAAGCACCAAAAAGGTTAAAAGCAGTAGATATAAAAACAATGCCATATCCAGGATTTCCAACAGATATGCAATCAATTTTTACAGGAATGTTAACAACGGCAAAAGGTACTTCAATGATAATAGAAAATATATTTGAAAATAGATATAAATATACAAGTGAACTAAAAAGAATGGGGGCAAAAATTACAACAGAAGGAAAAGTTGCAATAGTAAAAGGAACAAAAAAACTAGTAGGAACAACAGTAGAAGCAACAGACCTAAGAGGAGGAGCAACATTAGTTTTAGCTGGACTTGTAGCAAAAGGACAAACGACAGTAACCAATGTTGAACATATATTAAGAGGTTATGAAGCATTAGATAGAAAACTAAACAAAATTGGTGCAAATGTACAAGTAAAAAAATAGATTAAATGAACATTGTTATAAAACATATAATGGGCGAGCATCGCTCGCCTACAAATACAGATATTGGAGGATACCTATGAGAAAATCTAAAGGACAAACTATTGATTCATTTTATACAAATAAAGACGAAAAAATAAAAAAAAGAAATAATAGAAAATCTAAAAATGTAAAAGAGAGAAACTCTGCGAGAACACAAAAAACAAGAAAAGGTAAAACTCAAAAAAGTAACAATGAAGATAATGATATAATAAATTTAGACAATGAAATAATTATAGGAATGACATTAAAAGAAGAATCAAAAAAAGACACCAAAGCAAAAAAAAGTAAGAGTAAAAAGCCAAAAGATAAAAAAGCAGTTTCAAAAAGTAAACCAGTAAAAAAGACACAAACAGCAAAAAATAATAAAAAACCAAAAAAGAAAAATATTAAATTAAAAATAGTAAAATGGATATTTTTATTAGCAATACTTGCAACTGCTATAATTTTATTCATGCTATCAAGTGTGTTTAACATAACAAACATAACAGTAACAAATAACAATAAAATATCAGAGCAAGAAATAATAAGCTTATCAGGATTAACAAAAAATGAAAATATGTTTAAAGTGCTAAACAAAAAAGTAGAAGAATCAATAAAACAAAATCCATATATAGAAAACGTAAAAATAACAAAAACAATATCTGGAACAGTAAACCTAGAAGTAACTGAAAGAGTAGCAACATATATGCTTAAATTCGCAAATGGATATGTATATATAAATAATCAAGGATATATGTTAGAAATTTCACAAGAACCACTAGAACTTCCTATAATTAGTGGATTCAAAACTCCAATAGAGAACATAAAAGAAGGAAATAGACTAGTAGTAGAAGACTTAAAAGAACTAGAAAACGTAATAAAAATAATGGAAATAGCAAAAACCACATCAGTTGGAGCAATAATTGCTGAAATTGATATATCTGATCCAACGAATTATAAAATAATAATACCAAGTGAAAATAAAACAGTTGAATTTGGAGACTTAACAAATATTAATGTAAAAATATTAAAAATAGAGTATATTATTGAACAAGAAAAAGGAAAACAAGGTGAAATATATTTTCAAGGTGCTGAGAAAGCAGTATTTAGAGAAAAAGTATAAAGAGGTGAAAAATTTGAATAAAAGTAAAATAGCAATAATTTTGGGCACAGTATGTATGCTTTTAACAATATCAATAGCAGTTCAAATGAGAACAATAGAAAAAGCTACAAATACAGTAGGAACAGGAATAAGTGATAATAGTGGGTTAAAAGACGAATTCTTAAAAAACCAAGATGAATATAATACGGTGTATAAAAAGCTAGAAGAAGCAGAAAAAAAACTAGAAGAAGTTAGAAATCAGGCAACCCAAAATAATGAAACAGATACTAATATAGAAGCGGAAATAAAAGAGAATAGAAAATTATTAGGACTAACAGAAGTAACAGGACCAGGTTTTATAATAAATCTTGATGACAATAGACAGATAAATAGTTCAGAAGTGCTAAATGTAAGCGATTACCTAGTACATGAAGGAGATTTAACATATATAATAAATGAATTATTTAATGCAGGAGCAGATGCAATAGCAATTAATGATCAAAGAATAACAAGTAAAACTTCAATACTTTGCGATGGAAATATAATAAGAATAAATGGAGAAATGGTGTCAGTACCAATAACAATACAAGCAATAGGGTATCCAGAAAGATTGGATTATGCATTAAATAGGCCAGGTGGATATTTAGAGATATTAGCTAATGCAGGAGTGCAAGTATATGTACAAAAATCAGAAAAAATTACACTTCCAAAATATGAAGGAGTGTATAGCTCGGATTTCTTAACAAGAGGTGATGAATAGTTGAAAAAAGGAAAAATAACAATAACAATAACAATAGGTTTAGTAATGCTAATATTAACAGCAGTTATGTTCATCCAATTCAAAACAGTTAAACAAACAGACTTCACTTCATTAGAAAATATGAGAGAAGACGAATTAAGAACGGGAATAACAAATTTTAAACAAAAAACAGAAGAAACAAATAAAAGACTAGAAGAGGTAAATGCAAAAATAGCAGAATATGAGCAAACAATTGAAAGCAATACAGAAGCATCAGAAGTATTAGCAAAAGAGCTAGAGCAATTTAACAATTTACTAGGGAAAAATGACGTTAAAGGTGAAGGAGTTGTAATAACACTAACAGACACGAGAAACCAAAGAATTTGGTCAGAGGATTTACGACTATTAGTAAATGAACTAAAAGAAGCGGGAGCAGAAGCTATATCAATAAATGACCAAAGAATAGTATATGATACATATATAGTAGACATTAGCAATACACATATACGTATAAATGGACAAGAAATGATAGTTTCGCCATATGTTGTAAAAGCAATAGGAAATCCTACATATCTAGAGAGTGGACTTTCAAAAAAACAATATGGATATATAGACACAAAACTTGCAGAAGGAAAAGATGTAACACTTAAAAGAGAAAAAAACATAGAAATAAAAAAATATGAAGGAAATTTAAGCATGGAATATGCAAATTAGGGGGTAATTAAATGATAGCAATAGCAATTTTAATAGGATGTGTAATAGGAGCACTAATAGGGATGCATGCACCAGTAATTTCATATACATATTCAGGTTACTTAGCAATAGCAATAGTTGCAGCTTTAGATTCTGTATTTGGTGGAATAACATCAGTACTTAAAGGGAATTTTGACTTAAAAGTATTTCTATCAGGATTTTTTGGAAATGCAATACTTTCAATACTATTAACCTGGCTAGGTGTAAAATTAAATGTAGATATATACCTAGCAGCAATAGTAGTATTTGTAGGAAGAATGTTTACAAACCTTGCAATTATCCGTAGATATTATATAGATAAATGGAGCAAAAAAATAGAAGAAAAAGAGGAAACAAAAAATGAGAATGAGAAGAAAACCGTGGGTTAGAGAAGAACTTGCGGAAGCAGAGTTTTTTATAGATGACGCAACCCAGAATCTAGGAAAATGGCATAAAGCATTTAAAAGAAAAAATCAGCCCATGCATTTAGAACTTCGGATGCGGAAAAGGAAGCTTTATAGCAAAACTTGCAGTACAAAATCCAGAAATTAATTACTTAGGAATAGACATAAAAAGTGAAGTATTAGGTTTAGCAAAAAGAAATATAGAAAAAGAATATTTAAAGGCACAAAGAGAAATAGATAATGTGCTTATAACAGCTTATGAAATAGAAATAATACAAAACATATTGAACGAAAAAGATTTAGTAGATAGAATATATATAAACTTTTGCAATCCTTGGCCAAAACCAAGGCATAACAAAAAAAGACTAACACATACAAAACAACTAGAAAAATACAAGGTATTTTTAAAACCGGGTGGAGAAATATATTTTAAAACGGATGACTACGATTTATATAAAGCAACAATAAAATATTTGGAAGAAACAGGCTTTAAAATTATAAAACAAACAGAAGACCTACATAAAGAACCAATATGGGAAAATAATATAGAAACAGAGCACGAGAAGATGTTTGAAGAACAAGGAATTACAACAAAAGCAGTAATTGCAAAAATCATATAAATTTGCCAAAAAAACAATAAAAATATATGCGAAATTTGTTGAAAAAAAAGTAGTAATATAATATAATAACCCTATCAAAAACAGAAGGAACAAAATCCTTCAAAAGATAGGAGAGGTTTGTAATGGAGAAGAGTTTTAGCGAGAGTTACAAAGCAGCAGGCGTAGATGTTACAGCAGGATACAAAGGCGTGGAACTAATGAAAAAAGCAGTGCAAGCAACATATACAAATGCAGTAATATCAGACATAGGTGGATTTGGCGGACTTTATGCGCCACAAATTAAAGGAATGGAAGAACCAATTTTAGTTTCCGGAACAGATGGAGTAGGAACAAAACTAAAATTGGCTTTTTTAATGGATAAACACGACACAATAGGAGAAGACTGCGTAGCAATGTGTGCAAATGACGTAATATGTACAGGAGCAAGCCCAATGTTCTTTTTAGACTATATGGCACTTGGAAAAAACATACCAGAAAAGGTAGCAACAATAGTAGCAGGAGTAGCAGAAGGATGTAAAAAAGCAAAGTGTAGCTTAATAGGCGGAGAAACAGCAGAAATGCCAGGCTTTTATCCAGTAGATGAATATGATTTAGCAGGATTCTGTGTTGGAATAGTAGATAAAAAGAAAATTATAAACAACAAAACAATAGAAATTGGGGATAAAGTAATAGGACTTAAATCATCAGGAGTTCATTCTAATGGATTTTCACTAGTTAGAAAAGTATTTGAAGTAAATAAAGAAAACTTAAACGAATACGTAGAAAGCCTGGGATGTACAGTAGGAGAAGCTCTGCTTAAACCAACAAAAATATATGTAAAACCAATATTAAAACTTATAGAACAAGTAAAAGTAAAAGGAATATCACATATAACAGGTGGAGGATTTTACGAAAATATGCCAAGAATGTTAAGAGAAGGTGTAGCATTAAAAATAGATAAAAATTCTTATGAAGTACCACCAATATTTAAACTAATTGCAGAAAGAGGAAACATACCAGAAAGAGATATGTATAATACATTCAATATGGGAATAGGAATGGCTGTAATAGTTCCAGAAAGTGAAGTAGAAAAATCACTAGAAATATTAAAACAAGCTGGAGAAGAGGCATATTTGATTGGTGAGGTAATAGAAGGCAATAGGGAAGTAATTATATAATAATATAGAGGAGAGAATAAAATGGTAAAAAGAATCTATGTAGAAAAAAAGCCAGAATTTAGTGTAGAAGCAAAAGGTTTATTAAAAGACCTAAAAGAAAATCTGCTATTAGAAAATCTAGAAGATTTAAAAATAGTAAACAGATACGATGTAGAAGGCATAAATGATGAAATATTTGAAAAAGCAAAAAACACAGTATTTTCTGAACCACAAGTAGATGAATGCTTTGAAGAAGAATATCCATTCGCAAAAGAAGATAAAATATTTGGAGTAGAATATTTACCAGGACAATTTGACCAAAGAGCAAACTCACTATCAGAATGTTTGCAAATATTAACAGAAGGAGAAAGACCACTTGCAAAAAGTGCAAAAATATATGTTATAAAAGGAAATATAAGTACTGAAGACTTAGAAAAAATAAAAAAATATATAATAAATCCAGTAGACTCAAGAGAATGTACATTAGAAAAATTAAAAACAGTAAAAGATGAACATCCAGAGCCAAAAGACGTAGCAATAGTAGAAGGATTTATACACATGACAGATGAAGATTCAAAAAAATTCTATGATAAGTATGGGTTTGCAATGGATATAGAAGATTTAAAATTCTGCCAGAAGTATTTTAGAGATGTAGAAAAAAGAGATCCTAGCATGACAGAAATGAAAATGATAGATACATATTGGTCAGATCATTGTAGACATACAACATTCTTAAGCAAATTAGACAAAGTAGAAATAGACTGGGATTTAGCAAATAAAATATATGAAGACTACAAAAAATCTAGAGAATACGTGTATGATGGGAAAAAGGCAAAAGATATCTGCTTAATGGATGTAGCAACAATAGCAGTAAAAGAATTAAAGAAAAAAGGAATGTTAAAAGATTTAGACGAATCAGAAGAAATAAATGCATGTAGTATACAAGCAGAAATATTGGTAGATGGAAAACCAGAAGAATACCTAATAATGTTCAAAAATGAAACACATAATCATCCAACAGAAATAGAACCATTTGGTGGAGCAGCAACATGTTTGGGCGGAGCAATACGTGACCCATTATCTGGAAGAGTATATGTGTATCAAGCAATGAGAGTAACAGGATGTGGAGATCCAAGAACATCAGTAAAAGACACACTACCAAACAAACTGCCACAAAGAAAACTAACAAATGAAGCAGCAAGAGGATATAGTTCATATGGAAACCAAATAGGATTAGCAACAGGACAAGTTGCAGAAATATATCACCCAGGCTATGTAGCTAAAAGACTAGAAATAGGTGCATTAGTAGGAGCAGCACCAAAGAAAAACGTAATTAGAAAAGTACCAGAGCCAGGAGATGTAGTAGTTCTATTAGGTGGAAGGACAGGTAGAGATGGATGTGGAGGAGCAACAGGTTCATCAAAAGCACATAATAGTGCATCACTTACAACATGCGGAGCAGAAGTACAAAAAGGAAATGCACCAGAAGAAAGAAAAATACAAAGATTATTTAGAAATCCAGAAGTAACAACACTAATAAAAAGATGTAATGATTTCGGCGCAGGCGGTGTTTCCGTAGCAATAGGAGAACTCGCAGACGGATTAGAAATAAACCTAGATAAAGTTCCAAAAAAATACGAAGGATTAGATGGAACTGAACTAGCAATATCAGAATCACAAGAAAGAATGGCAGTAGTAATAGAAGAAAAAGATGTAGAAAAATTCCAAAAACTTGCAGAAAAAGAAAATATAGAATCTACCGTAGTAGCAAAAGTAACAAAAGAACCAAGAATGAAAATGTACTGGAGAGGAAAGCTTATAGTTGACTTATCAAGAGAATTTTTAAACACAAACGGAACAGTAAAAATAGCAAACGCAAAAATAGAAAAACCAAAAGGAATACAAGAGTATTTTGAAGGAAAAAGAAAAATACAACAAAATAAAAACAGTGTAGGGGTCCCACTCCTGGGCAACCCGCAAAATTGCATCAAAACAAACGGAAAAAATTGTGCAAAAACAGAACTTTGGAAGGAGACAATATCAGATTTAAATTGTTGTTCTCAAAAAGGATTGGTAGAAAGATTTGACAGCTCAATAGGAGCAGGAACAGTTCTAATGCCATTCGGTGGTAAATACCAATTAACACCTACAGAAGCAATGTGTGCAAGAATACCAACATTAAAAGGGTACACAAATTCTGGAACAATAATGAGTTTTGGGTATGATCCATATCTTTCAGAAATAAGCCCATTACATGGAGCTGCATTTGCAGTTATAGATTCACTTACAAAATATGTAGCGTGTGGAGGAGATTACAAAAAAGCATGGTTTACTTTCCAAGAATATTTTGAAAAATTAAGAGAAGAGCCTACAAGATGGGGAAAACCATTAGCAGCACTTTTGGGAGCATACTTAGTTCAAGAAAAACTAGGACTTGCATCAATAGGTGGAAAAGACTCAATGTCAGGTTCATACAACGAATTAGATGTTCCACCAACACTTACATCATTCTGTATAGGGGTTGTAGACACAAATAAAGTAGTATCAAATGAATTTAAAAAAGCAAATTCAAATGTGTATATGTTAAAAACAAAAATAACAGAAGAATTTTTACCAGATTTTGAAGATTTAAAAGAAAACTATGAATTAGTGCATAAACTAATAGAAGATGGCAAGGTTATATCTGTTGCAACAGTAAGACAATTTGGAATAGCAGATACAATAACAAAAATGTGTATAGGTAATAAAATAGGTTTTGAATTTAAAGCTAATAAATGCTTATTTAAGCCACGTTATGCAACATTTATAATAGAAGCAAAAGATAAAATAGAAAATAAAAAATTAGAACTTTTAGGAATCACTACAAATAAAAAAGAAATAAAAATATCAGAAGACGAAATATTAGACCTAGAAGAATTAATAAAAGTATGGGAAGAGCCACTAGAAAAAGTATTCCCAACAAAAACAAATGAAATAAATAAAAAAATAGAAAACATATTGTACAAACCTGCAGGGGGCACACCTCAAGTGAGCTCACATAAAATAAAAATAGCCAAACCAAAAATCTTTATACCAGTATTTCCAGGAACAAACTGCGAATATGATTTAGCAAAAGCATTTATAGATGCAGGAGGAGATCCTAAAATAGCGGTATTTAAAAACCTAAAACAAACAGACATAGAAGAATCTATAATTGCAATGGAAAAACTAATTAATGAATCACAAATAATAATGCTTCCAGGCGGATTTAGTGCAGGAGATGAGCCAGACGGTTCTGGTAAATTTATAGCAACAGTATTTAGAAATCCACGATTAAAAGAAGCAATTCACAAACATTTAAATGAACAAGATGGTTTAATATTAGGAATATGTAATGGATTCCAAGCATTAATAAAACTAGGCCTAGTACCATTTGGAGAAATTGTAGAACCAACATCTGAAATGCCAACACTAACATATAACAATATAGCAAGACACCAATCAAAATTAGTAACAACAAAAGTAGTATCAAAATTATCACCATGGTTTAGCAAAGTAGACTTAGAAGAAGAATTCATAATACCAATTTCACATGGAGAAGGAAAATTTGTAGCAAGCGAAAAAGTAATGCAGGAATTAATAAAAAATGGACAAGTAGCAACACAATATGTAGATGAAAAAGGAAACGCAACATACGACATAGATTACAATCCAAACGGTTCAGTATATGCAGTAGAAGGAATAACAAGCAAAGATGGTAGAATACTTGGAAAAATGGCACATTCAGAAAGAAGTTATAGAGGAAATATAATAAACGTACCAGGAAATATGGACCAAAAACTATTTGAATCAGGAATAGAATACTTTAAATAATTTATAAAAAAGATATTTTCAAAAGTAAAAATGAGGCACACATCGTATGCCTCATTTTTGTTAATTCCATATTTTATTTTACAACTATATTATAAATTTTATTTTTTACATAGATTTCTTTTACAACATTTTTTCCATCTAGTAAACTAGCAACAGCTTCGAGAGCCTTTGATTTTACACTTGATTCATCTTCATCTAAAGCAATTTTAATAGTTGCTTTTACTTTACCATTTATTTGAACAGGAATTTCCTTTTCACTATCTATTGTTTTAGCTTCATCATATTTAGGCCAGCTAGATTCGCAAATTGGCTTAAATCCTAATTGCTCATTTAGTTCCTCTGTAATATGAGGAGCAATAGGGTTTAATAAAGTTAATAACAAATGATAATCTTCTTTTGTTATTTTATCCTCAGCATCAAAGCTATTAGCTAAAATCATTAATGCAGATACAGCTGTGTTATAAGCCATTGTTGTTAAATCAGTTTGCACTTTTTTTATAGTTTTGTGGATAAGTGGTTCCAATTTTTTAGAATAACCATCTCCATCACCAATTTTATCTTTTAAACGAATAACTTTGTCTATAAAACGTTTGCAACCTCTTAGAGAATCTGTGCTCCAAGGAGCATCTTGAGTATAATCACCCATAAACATTTCATAAAGTCTTAAAGTGTCTGCACCATATTCGTTAACTATATCATCAGGATTAATAACATTTCCTTTAGATTTACTCATCTTTTCATTATTAGAACCTAAAACCATACCATGGCTAACACGAGTCCAAATCATCTCTTTTTTAGGAACTAAACCAATATTATATAGAAATTGAACCCAGAATCTTGCATATAGTAAATGTCTTGCAGTATGCTCCATTCCTCCGTTATACCAGTCAACTTGTTTCCAATATTTCATAGCGTCCATAGAAGCAAATTCTTTATCATTATGAGGATCCATAAATCTTAAGAAATACCAGCTAGAACCAGCCCAGTTAGGCATTGTATCAGTTTCCCTTCTAGCTTTTCCACCACAATGAGGACAAGTTGTATTTACCCAATCGGTAATGTTTGCAAGAGGACTTTCTCCACTTTCAGTTGGTTCATATTCTGCAACATCTGGTAACAATAAAGGTAAATCTTCTTCCTTCATTGGTTGCCATCCACATTTCTCACAATAAATCATAGGAATAGGTTCTCCCCAGAATCTTTGACGGGAAAATACCCAATCTCTCATTTTATAATTATTTACTTTTCTAGCAATACCTTTTTCTACTAATTTATTTGTAATAGCCTCTTTAGCTTCTTCAACAGTAAGACCAGTAAATTCTTCTGAATTAATCAATTTACAACCTTTACCTAAATAATCTTGTTTCTCAAAAGCAGATTCACTAACATCTCTACCATCAATAACTTGAATCATTTCCAAATTGTGTTCTACAGCATATTCAAAATCTCTTTGGTCATGAGAAGGAACGGCCATAACAGCCCCAGTTCCGTAGTCTCCTAGAACAAAGTCACCTAAAAATACAGGAACTTCTTTTCCATTAACAGGATTAATAGCCATAATTCCATCTACTCTGCAACCTGTTTTACCTTTATTTAGCTCTGTTCTATCCATAGCAGATTTTTTAGCAGTTTCTTTAATATATTCATTAACTTCCTCTTTATTTTTTACTCTAGGCATTAATTCTTTAATTAACTTGCCATCAGGAGCAATAACAAAAAATGTAATACCATAAACTGTTTCAATACAAGTTGTAAATACAGAAAATTTACCTCCACCAACAATTTGCACATCAAGTTCAACACCAGTAGATTTACCAATCCAGTTAATTTGACCAAGTTTTACTCTATCAGCAAAATTAGTATCATCTAAACCTTTTAATAAATCTTCTGCATAATTGCTCATTCTAAGCATCCATTGAGATTTTTCTTTTTGCTCAACTGTACTACCACATCTTTCACAAACTCCACCAGCTGCATCTTCATTAGATAAAACAGATTTACAAGTAGGACACCAGTTTACAGGAATAGTATCTTTATATGCCATACCATGTTTATAAAATTGTAAGAATTGCCATTGAGTCCATTTATAATAATCTGGGTCAGTAGTAGAAAATTCACGAGACCAGTCAAAAGAAAAACCTAAATCTTTCATTTGTCCTTTAAAAGTATGAATATTTTCTTTTACAGCTTCCTTTGGGTGAATATGATTTTTAATAGCATATTGTTCAGCAGGAGCACCAAAAGCATCCCAGCCCATTGGATATAAAACATTATAACCTTGCATTCTTTTCATTCTAGCCAAAGCATCTTGAGCAGTATAGCTTCTAACATGCCCAACATGAAGACCCGCACCAGAAGGATAAGGAAATTCTACCAATATATAATATGGGTCCTTATTATCTCCAGTAATTGCTTTAAAACTTTGTTTTTCATCCCAATAATTTTGCCATTTTTTTTCTATTTCTTTATGATTATAATCCATAGCATATCTCCTCATTTCTATAAAATAAATGTTAAAAAAACTCTTAAAAGTGAAAGTTCCCTAAACAATATTGAAAAGATTATATAACAAAAATCAAAATAAATAAAGTAAAAACTATTAAAATTTGTAAATATCTGATATAATAGAGCAAACAATTTAGAAAGAAGGAAAAACATGAAAGCATTAATTACAGGAGCCTCATCAGGTTTAGGAAAAGAAATGGCAAAAATATTAAGCGAGCAAGAAATAGAATTAGTTTTAGTAGCAAGAGAACAACAAAAACTAGAAGAAGTACAAAAAGAACTAAAAACAAAAACACAAATAATATGCATGGATTTAAGCCTTGCGGAAAATTGTGTGGAATTATATAAACAGGTAGGAGATATAGATATATTAATAAACAATGCAGGATTTGGAACTTGTGGAGAATTTATAGAAACAGATTTAATAACAGAATTAAACATGATAAACACAAATGTGTGTGCAGTTCATACACTAACAAAACTATTCTTACAAGACATGTGCAAAAAAAATAGTGGATATATATTAAATGTAGCATCAATAGCAGGATTTATGCCAGGACCACACATGGCAACATACCATGCTACAAAAGCATATGTGTTAAAATTAACACAAAGCATTTACGAGGAATTAAGAAAAAGAAACTCGAATGTAAAAATAAGTGCACTATGTCCAGGGCCAATAAAAACACCATTTTTAGAAAAAGCAAACGTAGAATTTAAAACAAAAGTTATGACAAGTACAGAAGTTGCAAACTATGCAATAGACAAAATGTTTGAAGGAAAATATATGATATTACCAGGAGCAAACAACAAAATGATAAGATTTTTAAGCAAAATAGTACCAGACAAAACAATAGGAAAAATAGTGTACAACATGGAAACAAAAAGAAAATAAAGGAGGTACAGTATATGAAAATAGGCCTAGCATTAGCGGGAGGCGGAATAAGAGGTGCAGCACATATAGGCGCAATAAAAGCACTAGAAGAAAACGGAATAGAAATAGAAGCAATAGGTGGAACATCAGCAGGAAGTATAGTGGCTGCCTTATATGCAATGGGATATAAAACAGATGAGATAATAAAATTATTTAGAGAATTTTCTAGTCAGGTTTTATCTTTAAGCCCTAAATATATATGGGAATCTATTAAAGCCACAAGAGATATAAAATTAGGTGGAATAACAACTAGTGAAAACATAGAAAAAGTAGTTGAGCAAGCAGCTAAAAAGAAAAATGTAAAAAACATAAAAGACTTAAAAATGCCAATCACTATTCCAGCAACAGACTTAATCTCAAACAGAGAAATAATATTCACAAATAACGAAAATTTAAAAGGTGAAGAGTATATACACGACATAGAAATTGGCAAAGCCGTAAGGGCGAGCTCAACTTTCCCGGGAATGTATGCTCCGTTTGAACACGAAAAATATCAATTTGTAGATGGGGGAATATTTTCAAACCTACCAGTAAAAGAAACAAAAGAATTGGGAATAGACAAAGTTCTTGCATTACGTTTTAAACTAAAAAGCCCAAGAAAGCAAAAAACAATATATAATATAACAATGCAATCATTGGACCTAATGACAGAAAACCTAATAAAAGAATCTGTTAATGCAAGCACATCTGTTTTAGAAATAGATTTAAGAGAAGTAAAACCATTTAATATAAAAAAATTGGAGTTTTGCTATAAAGAAGGATATTTACAAACATTAGACAATATATTAAGAATAAAAAGAGAACTTGCAGGTTAATTATTAACTAAATAATACAAAAAACAGGAGTTAAAGATATTAATAATTCCTGTTTTCTTTTCTCTTTTTTTAATTGAAATATGCTTTTTACTAATATTTCCAAAAACACCTACAAAACTTGAAAAAAGTGAGAAAAACCACTTGAAAAAGTTTACATAACCGTATATAATATATATGTATAAAATTATCATAGCGAAATTACGTTTAATTACAAAAATGTCATGAAAATGTAATTTTTCAAAAATTCTTTTTAATCTATTAGTTTCCGTAAACAAATTTTAAAAGGATGTAGAATTTGAACAATTAAATAAAAAAAACGTATATTGACATTAATTGCAAAAAATGTGAGAATAATGCTATATAAATATAAGAAGATAAAGAGAAAAATACTAAAATAAAATCAGGAGGAAAAAAACATGTTTAAAAATCTAAAAAAATCAAATGATGGAAAAATTAGTACAAAAGTTTTAGCAACATTTTTAGTTTTAACTTTAACTTTTTCAAATTTTGCACTACTTCGGATCATATTTGGGAAGTGGTTTAATTTCATATGCAGCAGATGAGCAAAATCAAATTACATTTAATGCCCAAATACTAGATAGCGAAGGAAAGGAAGTAAAAGAAGCAGACATAACGTCTGAATTAAATTTACATTTAAGCATAGCGGTAAAGGAAGGTAATTTAAAAAATGTAAATCTAGACTTAAGCAACTGCAACTTTAAGTTAAAAGATGAAAGTGGAATAGATCAAATAAATGCAGGAGAAACTAAAGAATTAGATTTTAAAATAGTAGCAAGAAATGATGACCAATTTAAATTGGATTTATTAAACATGGAAAGTAAAATAAAATTAACAGGAACATATTCGAACGATAATAAAACAGAAGAAGTAAATAAAGAAAAAACAGTTTCAGTAAAATGGAATGCACAAGAGCTTTATAATATGGATGATGAAACAAGAAAAGCAACAAAGGTACTAGAAAATGAAATAATAACAAATAAAACATATACAATAGATGGAGAAGAAAAAAGAGTAGTACAAGTAAAAATAAAATCAGGAATAAAAGACAACATATATCCAATAGAAAAAACACAAATAACAGCAAACCCACTAGAATCAGGAAAAATGGAAGAAGGTAAATTTGTAGCTGAAAATGAACTAAAAGCAGAAAAAGTTGAAGTTGTAGCATATTCAACAAAAGCAACAAACGGAAAAGATGGTTCAGCAAATTTTGGAAAGACAGAAGAAAACAAATTAGGATCATGGAAATATGATAGTGAGAGTGGAAAAATAACAATAACAGTAAACAATAGCAAAGATGAAAACAACTGTGTAGCATGGGCTAAAAATGCAGTAGACGAATTTGTAATTACATACATATATAATGAAGAAAGTGTAAAAAATGTAAATGCATTTAGAACAGTAGTAGAAAGTAACCTTAAACTTTATACGGATGAAGGAGAACATAAAAAAACAGTAAGATACTGGGTAACAAATACAGAAAAGGCTATGCCAATAGAACTAAATATACAAGCACCAGAAAGCTTAAGTAAAAGAAACATTCAAAAAGGAGAAAGCTTTGCAGAAGCTTGGACATTAAATATAAGCAACACACAAATAGGAGGAGATATATTAGCTGTTTCTAAAATAGACAAATTAAATATAGCAGATTCAGAAGACATAAAACCAGTTACACATTATAATGCTACATATATAAATAAAGAAGACTTTATAAACATATTAGGGGAGAATGGAGAAATAGTTATCCTAAACATGGCTACAGGTGAAGAATTAGGAAAAATAACAAAAGAGAGCACTATAGAAAATAACGACAAAATACTTGGAATTAGTTATTCAGAAAATGCAAGCCAAATAGGAGTGCAAATAAGCAAACCAGTAAAAGCTGGAAAATTAAGCATAGCAAGTAGAAAAACTTTAAACATTTCAAGTGTTGAAGAATATGTGTCAAAAATAGATAAAATAGATTCATTAACAATTAATGCAATAGCCGGAATACAAAAAGCAGGCGAAGAAGACTTTATATATTCAACAGAAACAATATCAAAACAAATTTCACTAGTAAGCCCAAAATCAAATGCAGAGTTGGGAATAAATTTAGGAAAAGATAAAGAAACTTTACCAGTAGGAGAAGAAAACAAAGTTGACTTTACAGTTACACTACATACAAGCAAAGAGACAGACAAACTATTTAATAATCCAACAGTACAAATAGAATTACCAGAACAAGTAAAAGAAGCATCAATAGTAGAAAACACAGAAGGAATATCAAATGCTAATGGATTAGAATTAAATGGTATAACAATAAACAATAATATAATAGAAGTAAAATTAACAGGAAATCAAGGAGAATACGTAGACTATAACGGACAAGATACAACAATAACATTTTCTGCGAACCTAAAAACACCAGAATTACAACCAACAACTACAGGAGATATTAAATTAACAGTAGTAAATGGAGAAGAAAAAATAGAAGATTCAAAACAAGTAACATTCTCTGCAGAAAAAGGAATAATACTTGCAAATAGTATATCAAATTATAATGGAGAAGAACCTGAAATATTAGCAATAAAAGAAAACAGCAAAACAGGTTTATTAAGCGAGGAAAAATCAGCAATAGCACAAGTTAAAGGAACAATAATAAACAACACAGAAAAAGATGTGGAAAATGTAGTTGTAGTAGGAAACTTCGCAGGAGAAGGCTCTACAATAACACCTATACTAAAAGAACAAATAGCAGTAGAGAATGCAACAGTAGAATATTCAGCAGATGGACAAACCTGGGAAGCATATAATGCAGAAAAAGCAAGCACATACAAAAACTACAAAATCACATTTGCAAAATTAGCAGATAAATCAATAACAACATTTACATATAAAATAGAAATACCAGAAAATTTAGGCGCAAACAAATCTATGAATAGCACATATGCTATAAAAATAGAAGACAAAGCACAAAAAGCAGCAACTATAACACTAGAAACACCACAGAAAATAGAAATAGAAGTATCTGCAAAAGCAATAAGTGATACTATATATGAAGAACAAGAAGTTACATTTACAGTAGATGTAACAAACAAATCAAACGTTACAGCTAAAAATGTAAGCTTAGAAGCAAGCCTTCCAGAAGAATTAGAATTAGTATCAAAACCAGAAAACTTTGATATAGAAGCTGGAAAAACAATAACAAAAACAATAACAGCAAAAGTAAAAGCATTACCAGAAGAAACAAAACAAAAAGATATTACAACAACAATAAAAGCAATACCAAATGGCAAAGAAGATCAAGCAAAAACAGTAGAAGTAAAAAATGTAGTAAAACAAGCTTTAATAAAAGCAACAATTGAAGATGCATATAGTGATGGAGCAGAATTTATTTACGAAGGAGGACAACTAGGATATAAAACAACAATAACAAATGTATCTGACGAAACTTTAACAAATGTAGTTGTTACAAGTAAATTGCCAGAAGGAACAAAGTTGAATACAAAAGAAATTGGAGTCTATAAATATGAAGCAACAGAAGATCCAGATATGATGAAAGTAGAAAAAATAGATATAGACATAAAAGAGAGTGGGGAAAACGGAAGCATAATATATATCATACCTAAATTAGAAAAAGGGCAGACAATAAATATAGAAATAAAAATGAAAGCTGATAAGCTAGATAAAAATGTATATGAAAAGGAAATATCATATAATGAAGTAATTTCAATAAATGAAATGGAGGATTATACTTTAAGAAAAGACGATATAATTATAAAACCAAATTATGAAATTAGTTTTTCATCAGAAAACTTAACAGACTCTTCAAGAAATACATATGTTAATCCCGGAGATGAGATTAGTTATACTTTAAATATTAAAAATAAAACTAGATTTACTCAAGATATTGAAATTAATATTAGTGAAATTACAGGATTAAAACAATTAACTAAAGTAGAAGAAGCTATTTCAATAGGAAATAGTTATGCTATAAAAAAAGAAATAAAACCAGAAGAGACATATAGGCTAGATATAAAAGGAATTGCAAATGATGCTAAAGAAGAAGACTCTATAATAAATTTCAAAGCTATTATTTCACAAATTATACAAGATAGGGAAGGAATATCAGAAACTAGAGAAATTGTATTAAAAGAAGAAACAACAGAGTACAGAATAAAAGGAACTAAAATAGATGAGCCAGATAAACCAATAGATCCAGACGATCCAGATATACCAGTAGAAAAAACATATAGTATTTCTGGCACAGCATGGTTAGACGAAAACGAAGATGGAATAAAAGAAGAAAAAGAAAAATTACTAAAAGGAATTTTAGTAAAAATAAAACAAATCAACAAAGAGAATGTTGCAGAATATCTAAAAGGTGAAGATGAAAAAGAAATTATAGCAATAACAGATAACGAAGGTAAATATGAATTTAAAGACCTAAAACCAGGAAAATATATAGTAGAATTTGAATACAACACAAAAACATATATGCTTACACCAGTAACAAATAAAGATTCTGTACCAATTGCACCAACAACATCTGAAGGAACAACAGTAAAAACAGACACACTTAATATAACAAATGAAAATATAGAAAACATTAATATAGGTTTAGTACTAAATTCAAAATTCGATTTAGAATTAAACAAATATATTACAAAAGTAACTGTTCAAAACAACAGTGGAACAACAGAATACAATTATAATAATGAACAATTAGCAAAAGTAGAAATAAAAGCAAAACAAATGGCAAGCTCAACAGTACTTGTAGAATATCAAATAGAAGTTAAAAATAATGGGGCAGTTCCAGGAACAGCAACTGTAATTGCAGACTATTTACCAAAAGGACTAAAATTTAACTCAGAAATGAATACAAATTGGTATCAAGGAACAGACGGAAATTTGTATACAGAAGAATTAAAAGACATAATGTTAGAACCAGGAGAATCAAAACAAGTTAAGTTAGTTTTAACTAAAGCAATGACATCAAACAGTACAGGCACATTTACAAATGCAGCAGAAATATATGAAGATAAAAATGATTTTGGACTAGTAGATACAAATTCTACACCAGCAAATCAAGAACAAAAAGAGAATGATTATAGCACAGCAGAATTACTTATAAGTACAGCAACAGGTAGTCCAATGATGTATATCGGAATAATAATAATAAGTATGCTTATATTAGGTGGCGGAATATACCTAATAAATAAAAAAGTAATACTGGAAAAGAATATATAAGGAAAGGAGGAGTGTAAAAATGAGAAACAAAGAATATGTTAAATTGTATAAAAAAATAGCTTTAATAGTTTTTTCACTACTAACTTTCTTATTATTAATGGTAATTAAAAATAATGTATATGCTGCTGTTGATATGACATACATGAGCGGAAGATTAAATACTTCAACATATTATCATGTAGAACAAAGAGATTTATGGAAAAATGAATACATTTATTGTATTGATCCAAATAAAATAGTGTATGAAGGGGATTATAAGGTATCAGCTAGTTTTGAAGTCGATAGCAAAAAAGGAAAATATGCAACTAGCGATAGACAAGGAATACAAGCATGGATATTGGCAAATGATGGTATACTTGGACATTCCAAATATAATTTAACAACACAAACATATGAGCAATATTTAAAAACTTCTGTGGGACAACACTTAATGTGGATGTCAATGGGAACTCCTTGTTATAGACTACCATATAAGGATTTTACCTATAAAGGGAATACATATAAAAAATGGTATTATTATGATTCAGATGGAAATAAAAAAGAATATCAAGGAGGAAATGAAACTTATGGACCACTTTGGGGAACTATGCCATATGTGGTTGAAGAGGAATGGAAAAAAATTGTGGGAGATCCAGATAATATAGTGGCTGATATGTATCCAGGATATCTGAATTTACTCAATTATTTTAAAGAAAGGAAATCAATCAAAAAAAATAATGATAGTAAATTAAAAGTTTACTATGATGCTGACAAAAGTCCTGTCGATGGTGTATCTGGTTCCTCAATTACTAGTGACTACGACTGGAAGGAAAAATACATGGTAATTGGACCGATGACGTTTGATGTTGCGACAGGTGACTGGTTGAAAGATATAAAAATCGATTATACTAAAAATGGAGAAAAATATTATAATCAATCCATTACATCTGAGAACACAGATATTATAGCTTGTGAAAAAAATGTAGATGGCGGTTTTGATGGAGTTACAGAATCTGATTTTAAAACAAGAGAAGAAGGAACGTACGAAAATATATTAGATTATGGTTGTATATATGGTAAATACAAGCAGCCGGAAGTATATATATTAATAAAAAAAGATGCAGGAATAACATCTATTGATAACATCAAAATAACAGTAGGAAGAGGAGAAATTAAGGCTTGGTGGTATGAGTTAAAATTAAGTGGACAACAAACATTACTATATGGTGATGGAAATGTAACATTTGAAAATACAAATTTAAATTTTAAATCCGAACCTCTTATCCCACCTGTTAATCTAACATTAAACAAAGTAAACAGTTTAGATTTAGAAGGCAATGAACTATATAATATACCAAACATACCATTCAACATAAAATTTGAACAAGATGGAAAAGAAATATACAACAAGGATGTTACAACAGGCAAAGATGGAAAGATAAAAATAGAGAATGTAATGCCTAAAAATAAAAACGACATAACAGTAACTATTACAGAAAAGAAAGACATAGATGGGGATGGTTACAAAGTATTATCAGAGCCACTTGTAATAACACTACAATGCAGTGATGATGGAACGTACTGGAAGGAAAAAGACGGAGCTGGAAAACTATCAGGAGGCGAAAAGTACGTTGTTAACTATAACACAAATGCAACAATAGGATTAACAGTAAAACTAGAAAACAAATCTATAATAGAAAAACTAACATTATCAAAAACTTCATCAGTAAGTGGAGGAAAAGTTGAAGGAGCAAAATTCAAATTAACACTAACAAACATTGCAAGTATAAAAGGATATAAAATACCAACAACAGGAACTCCAACAATAATTGTAACAACAGATAAAAATGGAAACATAGTATTAGAAGACATTGAAATAGCAGACTTAAGTAAAGACATAGTAATTACAATGGAAGAAACAGAAGCACCAGTAGGTTACAAAAAAATTGAAGGAAAAATAACAGTAACATTAAAAAGAAAAGGAAATACATATACTATACATAAGGCAGAAAAAGAGGATACTGTTACTGATGATGAGTTTAAAGCAGGAGAAGTAACATTAATAAATCACGAATTAGTATTAAATATTAAAGATATTCCTATAATGAACTTAGGTGGAATAGTTTGGACAGAGAAAATAAAAACAGGTAAAGAACAACCTGATATAAATAATACATATAGCGAAAGTGACGACGAAGCTTTAGGTGGAGTTACAGTAAGATTGCTTGACGAAAATGATAAAACTGTAGCAACAACAAAAACTGCAGAAAAAGATGGACAAGAGGTAACTTATCTAAACAATTTAGGAAAAGAAGGCACAGTAAAATTAAAACAAGGTCAATATTTATTCACAAAATTAGATGACGGAACAAACTATATACCAGTTGGAACAGATTATAAAGTAGAAATTGATTATGATGGTATTACATATAATCCTTTAATAAATCCAGATACAAGCATGCTTTATAAGAATAAAGAGGATAATAAAGGGGTATTTTCAAAAATAACATCAGAAGAAGACCATGGATTAGCTGATGGTACAAAAACAATATTTGGAACAGAAAATGAAACCCAAAGTAAAACAAATGGTGGCTACACAATTAACTATACACTTCAAGATGAAGAGAATATACCAGACAAAGCAATATATTCAAATGTAGAAAAAGATGGAAAACAAGCTTTTGTAACAGCAAGAAGTGAAAAATACTTACAAAAAACAGATGATTGGAAAACTACATGGAAAGACAATAACGGCGTTGGAGAAATTAACTTAGATAGTTATGCATTTGACATTAACTTTGGATTATATAAAAAGTTCTTTGACTTAAACTTAGGAACAGACGTAGATTCAGCTGAAATTGAAATAAATGGACAAAAAACTGCATATACTTATGACCAGATACTAGATGGAATGCTAGATAAAGACTTGAAAGAAAAATTATATAAAACGACAGATGATAAAGTTGATTATAATTTATACTTAGCTTATTCAGACTACTATTATAGAATTGATGACTATAAAGTGCCAGGTGATACAAATAGTTTAGGACAACCTTATGGAGAAGCATTACCTAATAAAAAAGATAAAAATACAGAATTACAAGTATATGTCACATACGCATTGCAAATAAATAACCAAAGTACGCAACACAACGCTACAGGAGTTAAAGTTAAATACAGCTATGACGAAGGATATGAATATGTAGGCGATGTGGAAGGAACTGTTAACGATGAAAAGAATAAAATACTAACTATAAGCAATATTAATCTAGTGCCAGGAGAAAGTAAAAAAATAACATTAAAATTCAAAGTAAAGAAGAATGAAGACGGCACATTTTTTAAAAAACCAAGTGATACAAGCAAATATACAAATGTGGCAGAAATTGTTGAATATTCTACAACAGAAGGAAGATTAGTAGATGCAGATTCTGCACCAGGAAATACTTTCTTAGGAGAAAACAAACCAACAACTAGACGTGAAGATGATACAGATACAGCAAATGGAATTGTTATTACATTCAAAAAGAATGCAGAAAGAAGTATTTCTGGAAAAGTATTTAATACTAATGGTAATAACGTCAGTGACGTAATAGTTCAACTTATAGAACTTGTAGAAATCAATAATAAACAATATGAATACATTTGGCAAGAAACAGTAGCTGGAAGCAATACAGTAAAAACAACAGATAGAAATGGATATCCAGGAAAGAGTTATTCTTTTAAAGTTGATGATATGAATAAAGCTGGTGAATACAAATTTACACAAGGAATTATTCCAGGTAACTACATTGTAAGATTTATATACGGTGATGGTACATATTTCGATGAATCAATTGAATCAAAAGATGCAACTGAAGAATCTAAAAATAATATAAAAACATATAATGGTGAAGACTATAAATCTACTTATGTTGATTATAACTATAATGCAGAATGGTACAACAATATATCTTTAGATGGAGAAAACTCAAAAGCAGTAGATAACGAAGCAAGAAGATTAAAAGTAATGAGCTATGCAGTAGATGTAGATGGTACAAAAGGTGCAGAACTAGCATTACTAAGCAAATCAATAGGAACAGATGATGAGAAATTAAAAGCTGTATTAGAAAATACTTGGATGTGTGCAGAAACATTAAAAATAAAAGTACCAGTAGACACAGACGTAAAAGATAACACAAGTGATACAACAGAAGTAGGAAATGGAAGCAGTCCAACTATTTCAAACACTCAATTCAACAACGTAAACTTTGGTTTAATGGAAAGACCAAAAACAAAATTAGTACTAGAAAAACATATAACAGGTTTAACAGTAAAACCAGTAGCAAGTGGAGTAAACTTAATAGCAAATGCAACAGCAGATATTAATAAAATTCTTGACCAAGGTGAAGGCGATCAAATACAATTAGAAGGACAAAGAGATGGATTATCTGCAACAAAATCAGAAAGAACAAACAGAGGATTGTGGTACTTACAAACAGATACAACAGAATTAGCTCAAGGTGCAGACGCATATATAACATATACATATGTAATTAGAAACGAAGGCGACATAGATTACTTAAACAAAGATTTAATTAGCTACTATAAAGCAGTAAAAGCAGAAGAGTACGCACAAAAACTTTCAAATTTAGAGGGAGAAGTAAAAGATGCTAAAAAGCAAGTAGCCTATACAAACGGAACATACATTTCAGATTTCTACTATACAGGAACAAAAGGTGAAAATGATGAAGAAGTTTTAGCATCAGTAGAGCAAATCCAAGAAGCATTAAACCCAAAAGTAAAATTCGTAAACAGCACAACAGACTTTAATATTATAAAAAATCAAGATGGAAGTACTTTAGTAGAAAATAAAAATGTATACAAAGAAGACGGTACTGGAATAACAGAAGAAGAAATAAAAGAGCAAATAGAAAGTACAAAAGCAACAGGCAAAATGAAAAAATATGACAAAGATATTTCTAAAAAGCTTGTAGTTTCAGTAGGTTTATCAGCATCAGAAATAGAAAATGGTGGAGTATATGATAGCTATATAGCACAAGTAACACACTACACAAATGCAGCAGGAAGAAGAGACCAAAGCACACCAGCTAACCTAAGCTATGTACATAGTGAAGACACTAGAATTACTTTAGATAAATACAATGAAGAAGACGAATTCTGGGCTGAGACATTTAGAATTACAAAGCCAACAGGTGAAGATAAAATAACACCAGTACAAATAGCAATAATAACAATATCAGCAGTAGCAGTACTAGGAGTAGGAATTATCTTAATAAAAAAATTTGTACTTAAAAAATAATAACTAAAAATTAACCAAAGGAATTACTCCTTTGGTTAATTTTATAGGAAAAAACATGAAGAATAATTGACAAAATATGTAAATTGATATATAATTATGTATACAAGCAAACTGCTTGAATTTTTTTTGGAGGCATTAAAATGCAAAAAGAGAAAGAAGACATCATGAGAGAAAAAAGAATGTATGCGGATCTTTTGGAAATTGGTTATTCACACGAAGAGGCATTAAAAATAATCAAAGGAAAAACCAAGAGGAAAACTCCTTTAAATCAGACAATATTTAATATGCTCATTGAAATTGGTATTCCAACTAATGTGGATGGCTTTCGGTATGCAAGCGAGGCCATAAAATTACTGATGGAAAATGAAAATATGCCTATAACGAAGGAGTTGTATCCAACGGTTGCAAAAAGCTTTAACACTACTCCCATAAGAGTTGAACGCTGTATAAGACATGGGATAGAGGTAGCTTTTTGCAGGGGCGACGTAGAAGTGTTAGAATCATATTTTAAGAACTCGTATTCATTTAAGAAAAAGAAGCCAACAAATGCGGAGTTTCTCACAACAGTTGCATATACGGTAAAATTGAAATTAGAAGAATAGTCTCCAAGGTGGGGCACAGTTATAAAGCTGTGCCCTTTACTAATGTATATAAATTAAAAAAATAGATATAATAAAATTATTGGTATATATTGTATGAAAAAAATGCTTGTGATATAATTTATAAAAATGGGTAAAACCAAATATATAACAAAAGAAAGGAGCATAAGCTTATGTCAGAATATGAAGAGCTAAAAGCAAGACTATTTAACAAAAAGGAATGCGGATGGGAGAACTTAAGAGAAGAAGAAAAAACAAGAATAGATACATTTGGAAATGAATACATTTATTTTTTAAATAAATGCAAAACAGAAAGAGAAGCAGTAGAATTTAGTAAAGAAATATTACAAAAGAATGGCTTTGTAGACTTAAGAGAAAAACCAACATTAATGCCAGGAGATAAGGTATACTATATAAATAGAGCAAAAAGCGTATATGTTGCAGTAATAGGAACAGATACATTAGAAACTGGATTAAATATAGTAGGAGCACATATAGATTCTCCAAGATTAGATTTAAAACCAAATCCATTATATGAAGACTCAGGATTTGCATATTTTAAAACACATTACTATGGAGGAATAAAAAAATATCAATGGACAACAATTCCACTTAGTATACATGGGGTTATAGTAAAAACAACAGGAGAAAAAATAAGAATAAATATAGGAGAAGATGAAGCAGATCCAATATTTACGATAACAGACTTACTTCCACACTTAGCACAAGATCAAATGGAGAAAAAACTAAAAGAAGGAATTGCAGGGGAAGACTTAAATTTACTTATAGGAAGTATTCCTTATGGAGATGAAAAAGTAACAGAAAGAGTAAAATTAAATATCTTAAGAATATTAAACGAAAAATACGGAATAACAGAAAAAGACCTATTAAGTTCAGAGTTAGAATTAGTACCAGCATTTAAAGCAAGAAGTTTAGGATTTGACAGAAGCATGGTAGCAGGTTATGGACAAGATGATAGAATATGTGCATTTACAGCTTTAAGAGCAATATTAAATGTAAATAATCCTAAAAAAACAGCAATATGTATATTAGCTGACAAAGAAGAAATAGGAAGCATGGGAAACACAGGAATGGAATCAAATGTATTTGATACATTTGTAGCAGAGTTACTAAATAAAAAAGCAGAAAACAGACCAAATCAATTAGATAAAGTATTCTGTAATTCTAAGATGTTATCAGCAGATGTTGATGCAGGATTAGATCCAATATATGCAAGTGTATCAGAAAGAAACAATGCATCATTCCTAGGACACGGAATAGGACTAAACAAATATACAGGTGCAAGAGGAAAATCTGGAGCATCAGATGCAAACGCAGAATACGTAGCACAAATAAGAGCAATGTTAGAAAAAAATGAAATACCATACCAAATAGGAGAATTAGGAAAAGTAGACGTAGGAGGAGGCGGAACAATAGCCTATATTCTAGCAAACAAGGGAATAGACGTAATAGACTGTGGTGTACCAGTATTATCAATGCATTCACCATATGAAGTAACAAGCAAATATGATATATACCAAGCATACAGAACATATGAAACATTCATGAAATAAACAAATGGGGGAAAAAGGGGTCAGACCCCTTTTTCCCCATTTTATTTTTTAGTAGGGGATAAAAAACATAGGGGCATTATTATAGAAAGAAAGGAATGGTTGTAATGCCTCGTTGTAAAAGAAACATTGTAAAATCAGGAACATATCATATTATGGTGAGAGGAGTAAATAAACAAGAAATATTTTATGATGATAAAGACAAGAAGATGTTTATAAGAATGCTACTCTATTACAAAAAAAGATTAGATTGTAAAATTTATGCATATTGTTTAATGAACAATCATGTACATATTTTATTTAAAGATAAAGAAGAGTCAATAAGTGATTTTATGAGGAATATAACATCTAAATATGCGTATGAATTTAATCAAAAGCATAAAAGAGTTGGGCACTTGTTTCAAGATAGGTTTAAAAGCATATATGTTTATAATGATGAATATTTGCTAAGGCTAATAAGATATATACATAGAAATCCAGAAAAGGCAGGGATATGTAAAACTGAGGATTATAGATGGAGTAGCTATAAAGAATATATATTCAATAATAAAATTATAGAGAAAGATGAAATATTAAAGAAGTTCGGAGAAAATAAGTTTACAGCTTTAAAAAGATTTATTAAGTTTGTTAATGATAAAAATGAAGAAGAAATGGATAGCATATACTTAAAAGATAAATTAACAGATGAAGAAGCAAAGAAATTAATAAAGAGGATAACAAATTTAGAAAATCTATCTGAGATAAAGAGTTATAACAAAATAGAAAAAGAGAAAATACTACGAAAGATATTAGAAACAAATAATATAAAAGCAAGCCAAATAGCCAAGATTTTAGAAATAAGCAAGAACTTTAAAAGCAGAATTGGGGAAAAAGGGGTCTGACCCCTTTTTCCCCAAATTAATTTAAAAAATCTCTTGCAAAATATAACAAAAAATGATAATATATTTACATATTAATAATAATAAATAATAGATTTAAAAAAAACCCCAATTTTAGGGCAAGTTTTTTAAATCTATTTTTGTTTTTGGAATTTAGGAGGAAAATGTAAATGAACACAAAGTATATTTTTGTAACAGGTGGAGTAGTATCTGGATTAGGAAAGGGAATAACAGCTGCATCTTTAGGTAGACTTTTAAAAAATAGAGGATATAAAGTAACAATTCAAAAAATGGACCCATATATAAATGTAGACCCAGGAACAATGAGCCCAATTGAGCATGGAGAGGTTTTTGTAACAGATGATGGAGCAGAAACAGATTTGGATTTGGGACATTATGAGAGATTTATAGATGAAAATTTAACTAAGAATTCTAGTATTACAACAGGAAAGATTTATTCTAGTGTAATAGAAAAAGAAAGAAGAGGAGAATATTTAGGAAAAACTGTTCAAGTAATTCCACATATTACAAACGAAATAAAAGAAAATATATATAGCTTTGAAAACGAAGATGTTGACATTGTAATTACAGAGATTGGTGGAACTATAGGAGATATAGAGGGATTATCTTTTATAGAAGCTATACGTCAAGTTGGAATAGAAAAACCAAAAGGAGATGTAATATACATACATGTAACTTTACTTCCATACATTTCTGGTTCAAATGAGCTAAAATCAAAACCAACTCAACACTCTGTAAAAGAATTACAATCTTTAGGAATTAAACCAGATATATTAGTTTGCAGATCAGAATTACCAATACTAGATAATATGAAGCAAAAAATAGCTTTATATTGCAATGTAAGACCAGAGAGTGTAATTCAAAATAGCACAGTAGACAATTTGTATGCAGTACCACTAATGCTAGAAGAAGAGGGACTTACAAGAGAAGTATGTAGATGCTTAAATTTGGACAAAGTTGAACCAAGAAATGAAGAATGGCAAGCAATGATTGACCATATAAGACAAATAGAAGCAGGTCCAGTAAAAGTTGCAATTGTAGGAAAATATGTAGCATTAGAAGATTCATATCTTTCAGTTGCAGAAAGCTTAAGACACGCAGGATTTGCAAATGATGTAAAAGTTGATATTGATTTTGTTGATTCAGAAGAGATAAATGATAACAATGCAAAAGAAAAACTAGGCAAATATGATGCACTTTTAGTTCCAGGAGGATTTGGAAATAGAGGAATAGAAGGTAAAATAGCAACAATAAAATATGCAAGAGAAAATAAAATACCATTTTTAGGAATATGTTTAGGAATGCAAATGGCAGTTGTTGAATTTGCAAGAGATGTGCTAGGGCTAAAAGATGCAAATTCAGAAGAATTTGATGAAAACACACAAAATCCTGTAATTCATATTATGGATGACCAAAAGAACATAGAAAACAAAGGCGGAACAATGAGGCTTGGAAGTTATCCATGCATATTAAAAGAAGGTACAAAGGCTTTTGAATTATATGGTAAAAAAGAAATAGCAGAAAGACACAGACATAGATTTGAATATAATAATGATTATAAACAAAAAATGGAAGAAGCAGGACTTATATGCAGTGGAACATCACCAGATGGAAGACTTGTTGAAATAGTTGAATTAAAAGACCATCCATTCTTTATAGCAGGACAATTCCACCCAGAATTTAAATCAAGACCAAATAGACCAGGACCACTATTTAAAGGTTTAATAGCCGCAGCAAAAAAATAAAAGAATATTATCACTTTTAACTGGGCATAATAATATAATAGTATTGACAATGTATATGCAATGTGATACAATTTTGATATAAAGGTGAGAGGTGATAATTATGGCTAAGACAGATACCTTAAATATAAGAATTGAACCAGAGTTAAAAAAAGAGGTTGAAATAACATTAAATGACTTAGGAATGAACATAGCAGAAGCGGTAACAATTTTTTTAAAGCAAGTGGTAATGACTGATAGTATACCGTTTATAATTAGAAAACCTAAGTTAAATGCAGAAACAATAAAAGCAATGGAAGACGCTAAAAAAGGAAAAAATCTAAGCAAGGGCTATACAGACTTAGATGAAATGTGGGGGGATTTAGAACAAGAGGATTAGTTAATGATAGTAAAATATAGTAATTTGTTTAAAAAAGATTACAAATTAATGAAAAAACGAGGACTAAACATGAACCTTTTACATGAAGTTGTTGAAATGTTAGTTAAAGAAATTCCCCTTCCGGAAAAATACAAAGAGCATTATCTAGTTGGCGACTATAAACGGATATAGGGAATGCCACATACAGCCTGATTGGCTTTTAATATATTCAATTAATAAACAAGAATTAGTATTAACAGCTTTCAGAACAGGCTCACATTCCGATTTATTTGAGTAAAAAACCGAAGCATAATTTATGCTTCGGTTTTTTTGTCGAATAGGGAAAATTGAAAATTTTATGTACTTACAAATCCAAATTTAAAAAACAAAAATTGTTTAAAATCAGATATGTATAAAGTGCTGCGAAGCATCCTTGCAGAAATTTTCCTAGTAAATAAGGCTTTATAGAAATTCCGTTCTTAGAGGTTATACTAAGAACCTGCAAAGCTACAGAAATTCCACCAAAACCAAGTAGAAAAGCACAAATAATAATATTAGTTGATATGTTTTTGCTTGCAATTAATGCAATAGAACAAACCCCATTTGTAAGTTCTATAAGGCCTATTACAATTCCTTTTATGTATTTAGATGGAATACCGAAAGTTTTAAAAATGGGTGAAAGAAAGCTAGAAATTAATTCTAAACAACCACTACTATTTAAAATTGAAATAACAACAGAAAAAAGCACAACAAATCCGCCAATAAGAAATATAGTACTAATTGAATTCATAATGGAACTAGCCAAAACTTCTCCCAAATTTGATAATGATATTCTAGAAGGCAATTTATTAGAAGTTTCGATAAAAGAAGTGCTTCTTTTATTTTTGCTATTTTTCCACCATCTGAACAAAATCCCAACAGTGATACATGCAAAGATATGTGTTATCAGTAATAAAATTCCAGTTTTAGTATCTTTAAAAAGACCAATTCCAACTGTTCCAATAATGAATAAAGGCCCAGAATTATTTGTAAAAGCAATAAGCCTTTCTGCTTCTATATCTGAACATAAACCTTGCTTTTTAAAGCCAGCTACTATTTTTGCACCGACAGGGTAACCACTAATAATTCCCATTATAAAAGGAAAAGCACCTTCACCAGGAACATTAAAAACAGGCTTCATCAATTTGTTTAACATTTTACCAAGTATAGATATTATGTTTGTATATCCCAAAAGTTCTGTGGCAATAAAAAATGGTAAAAGAGAAGGAACAACAGAGTTTGCCCACAAGCTTAATCCTTTTTTTGCAGCAGATAAATTACTATTTGAAAAAAGAATTAAAAACAAGGTAAATAAACATATAATGGTAGGAATAATTAATGATTTGGCTTTTAATACAAGCATCTTAAACTTATTCATGGACACACCTCTTATTTACATTTATATTAAATTTTGCATAATATATAACAAGAAAATAAAGAGTAGACAAAAAGTAAAAATAATGTTATATTATGTAGAGATTAAGTAAGAGGGGAATCAGAATGAATAATTATGAGAATGCTAAAAAAATATTAGAAAAATATAATCAACAACAAATAATTTCTATTGCAGATAAAATGCCACAAGAAAAACAAGAAATGCTTGCAGAGCAAGTACTAAAAATAGATTTTGAAGAATTGAAAGAGTTATATGAAAAAACATTTGAAGATATATATGTAGATTTGGAACAATTAGAACCAATAAGAGGGGTAAATCCGGATAAACTTCCAAAGGAAAAGCTAGATGAGTATGAGCAAATTGCAACAAAAATAATAAAACAAAATAAATTTGCAGTGGCAACTATGGCAGGTGGCCAAGGAACAAGACTTCGGACATTTACTTCCAAAAGGTACATATAAAGTTGATGTTGGAGAAAATGGAAAATATTTATTTGAAATTATAGTTGATACACTAAAAAGAGCAAACAAAAAATATAGTGTAATTATACCTTGGTACATAATGACAAGCAGGGAAAATAATAAAGATACAGTAACTTTTTTAGAAGAAAAGGACTATTTTGGATATCCAAAAGAATATGTATATATTTTTGAACAAGGTGAACTTCCATTAATAACAGAACAAGGTAAACTTTTGCTAAATAAAGAAGGATTAATAAAAGAAGCTTCTAATGGAAATGGTGGAATTTTTAATTCTATGCTAAAAAAAGGTGCAATTGCTGACATGGAAAAAAGAGGTATAGAATGGATTTTTATTGGTTCTGTTGACAATATCTTATTAAAATTAGTAGATAGTTTACTTTTAGGTTTAACTATAAGCGAAGGAAATCAAATAGGAACAAGAACTGTATTAAAAAGGGATCCAGAAGAAAGAGTAGGTGTTTTGTGTAAACAAAACAATAAAATAAAAGTTATTGAATATACAGAGCTTCCAAAAGAAATTGCTTGTATAAAAGATGATGAAGGAGAATTGGTTTTTGGAGAATCACATATAATGTGTAATTTATTTAGTTTGGGTGCTATAAAAAGAGCAAGTACAAAGGAATTAGAATATCATATAGCATTTAAAAGAGCAGATTACTTAAATGAAAACGGAGAATTTATAAAAGTAGATAAACCAAATGCATATAAATTTGAGAAATTTATATTTGATAGTTTTAAGTTGTTTGACAATATATCAATTTTAAGAGGAAAAAGGGAAGAAGATTTTGCACCAGTAAAAAATATGACTGGTGAAGATAGCCCAGAGACTGCAAAAAAACTATATGAAAACTATTGGAAAAAAGCATAAGTTATGATATATTATAAAAGTAAAAACTGTGTCTATGAAGGGATGGTAAAAAATGAGTAGTAAAGGTAGAAGATATAACAGGTATGCAGAACCAAAACTTAATATGAAAAAAGTTTTAGGCGTAATTGTTGCAATTTTAGTAATAATAATGGTGATTGTTTCAATTGTAAATGTGATAAAAAATGGAGAAGATAAAAAGAAAGTAAAAAGCTACTCATATTATACAGTATATGAAAATGGTAAGTTTGGTGTAATAAACAATGAGGGAGAAACGGTTATTAATCCTGAATATACCGAAATAGTATTAATTCCAAACAAAGATGTTCCAATATTTATTTGTACATATGATTTAAATGATCAAGACGGAACATATAAAACAAAAGTAATAAATCAAAAAAATGAAGAAATATTTAAAGAATATAGCAAAGTAGAAGCAATAGATAATTTTGATTCAAAACAAAACATTTGGTATGAAGATGATGTTTTAAGAGTAGAAAAAGATGGAAAATATGGATTAATAAATTTTGAAGGAAAAGAAGTTTTGCCTTGCGATTATGATGAGATAACAGCATTAAAAGGAGTAACAAATAATTTATTAGTAAAAAAAGACGGAAAAGTAGGACTTGTAAATGAAAAAGGACAAACTATTGTAAATACAGAATACAAAGATATAAAAACTTTAAAAGAAGGATATAAAAACGAATATATAATAGTAAATGATAATAACCAATATGGAATAATAAGCACAACAGGAACAGTAATTATAGAGCCAAAATATGAAGATGTAAAATATTTAAATAATTCAGAAATGTTTGCAATTAAAGATGCTGGAGTATGGAAGCTAATAAATAAAGATAATCAAATTTTAATAGATGGTGGTTATGACAATATAATAGAAGCAAAAGGAGAAAATGTAGTAGTAGAAAAAGGCGGAAAGTATGGAGTTGTAACAACAAAGAATGAAGAAAAAATTCCAGTAGAATATGAACAAATAAAATATACATTTTCTATATATTACATAGCAAAAACTGGTGGAAAATACGGAATTATTAATCTGAACAATGAGCAAGTAAAGGATTTTAATTATATAAATATGGATTATGTCGAAAAAGGCGATTTTATACAAGCTGATGTATCAGATACAGAAACAGTAATATTTGATAACAATTTATCTGAAAAAATAAATGGAATAGTATCTGAAATAAATCAAGAAAAGGGTTATATAAAAGTATATACAAACAATGAGTATAAATACTACAATTTCAAATTTGAAGAAAAGAAATCTTCAGATATATTAACATCAAACAACTTATTCTTAAGTAAAAAAGATGGAAAATATGGATATGTAAACAAAGAAGGAAAAGTAATAGTAGATTATATATATGAAGATGGAACAGAGCAAAATTCATGTGGCTTTGCTGCTGTAAAAAAAGATGGAGTATGGGGAAGCATAAACAAAGTAGGAGCAGTAGAATTAGAACCATCAGTTAATTTAGATAGCAATATATATACAACATTTATAGGCAAATGGCATTTAAATGATAGTGGATTATATTACGAAAAATAGAAGGACAAAAGGGGGATATTCCCCCTTTATTCTTGAACATAAAAATCTATTTGCAAAAGAGGAGAAGAAAAATGGAGTTAAAAGTAAAATATCAATACACATATTTTATAAAACCGTTTTTAATTAAAGAAAATAAATATAAAAAATATCTATTGAGCTTGTTAAAAAATGAAAAATTTAATTTAAAGTTTTTTGAAAAGGAAAGAGATTTAAATATATACTCATATTTTTTGCCAGAAGTAAGAGATTATATTTTTCCAACTTTTAGCTATGATAAACAAAAAATAAAAGAGTTTGAAAACTTAGATAATGCACTAAAATCAAATCTTTTAGCGGATTTGCATTGTAATGTATTTGAATACAAGCTAAACAAAAAAGCTCAAGGTAAAATAAATGATAATGAAGGAATATTTTTTAATATAACAAATATAGAAGTTATTTGCTTTGATTCTGGAATATGTTTTTTACTAATAAAAACGGATTTAGAAAACAATCAAAATTTCTCGAACTTATTAGACTTTAACTATAAATTTAAAGATATAAATTCAGAATTTTCAAAATTAAAGGAATATAATAATATAAAAATACAAACAGATGAATTTAGCAATATGAAGGATTTGCCACAGTTTATACAAGAAGTAATAGGGGGAGAAGGAAAATTCGCAGATTTAAAGGATATAGATATGTACAATAGAAGATTCTTCGTTTATACATATGCATGTGTAGAGCAAGAAAACTGGGAAAACTTTAATGACATAGAAAACGATTTTATAAAATTTACAAATGTTCTACCAAATAATAATACAATTGCTTTTAATGGAGAAAAACTAAATAAAATAGTTGAAACAGTTGATCAATTTAAAAATGCAAGATTCGGATTTACAAAGCAAAGTGCAACATTTCTTGCATCTAGCATAGACACAAACAATTATACAAAATTATTATTTGAATATGATAACGATTATTTATATACGTTAATATTTAGTTTGTATCAAAGAATTTATTTAAAAAAGATAGAACTTGATTTAAAAAGCAAAAAAAATATTGATAGTATACGAAGAGTGTTTACAAAATTCACAAAAGAAATATGGGGGAAAGAGCTAACTAATTCGGTTACAGGTACAACTTTCTATAGCAAATGGAAAAAGACATTTGAGTTAGAGGAATTGTATAATAATATAAAAAACAAATATGATATTATATACAAAGACTCATCTGTAGAAAAAGAAAATAAGGTAAATAAAATAATTTTAATAGCCTTGGTAATATCATTGCTATTAAACATAATTAATCTATTCGTGCTAATAAGAATAAGATAAGCAAGGAGGAAAGATGAAAACCTTTTGTGGAACAGATATAATAGAAATAGGTAGGATAAAAGAATCAATAGAGAGATCTCGGAGAAAGATTTTTAAATATAATTTATACTCCAGCAGAGATTGAATATTGTGAGAGCAAAAAAAATGCAAAATACTATCACTATGCAGGAAGGTTTGCGGCAAAAGAAGCAATATTTAAAGCTATATCAGGACTTCTAAAGAATAAGTTTGATATATCTTGGCATAATGCACAAGTAATAAATGATAAAAATGGAAATCCACAAATAGAATTCCTAGATATAAAATTTGATAAATTAAAAAGTATTGATATATCAATATCACATTGCAAAGAATATGCGGTGGCAACAGTAGTTGCAGTAGTGGAGGACTAAAATGGAACTTTTTGATTCACATGCACATTATAATGATGAAAAATTTGAAGAAGATAGAGAAGAAATTTTAAAAGAAATATATAAATCTGGTGTAACAAAGTTAGTAAATGCAGGGTATAGTTTAGAATCTTCTAAAAGCGCAATACAGATAGCAAATTCTCATGATTTTATATATTCGACAGTTGGAATTTCTCCAAATGACATAGCAGATTACAAAAAAGAAGATTTAAAAGAAATTGAAAATCTTGCTAAAAGCCCAAAGGTGGTTGCAATAGGCGAGATTGGGCTAGATTATTATTGGAACAAAGAAAATAAAGATTTGCAAAAAGAGGTTTTTATATCTCAAATAGAAATAGCCAACAAATTAAATTTACCAATAGTTATACATACAAGAGAAGCAGTATATGATACACTTGAAATATTAAAAAACAACAATTGTAACAAAAAAGGAATTTTTCACTGTTGTCCATTTAATGTGGATTTGGTTAGAGAGGGACTAAAATTAGGTTTTTATATATCTTTTGCAGGACCAACAACCTTTAAAAATAGCAAAAATGCACCTGAAATAATAAAAATGGTACCATTAGATAAAATGTTAATAGAAACAGATTCACCATATCTTAGCCCAGAGCCTTTTAGAGGTAAAAGAAATGACTCTAGAAATGTAAAATATATTGCGCAAAAGATTGCAGAAGTAAAACAAATTCCATTAGAAGAAGTTGCAAAAGCAACATACAATAATGCAGAAAAAATATTTGGAAATAAAGCTATTTAAGAAACTATTTGTTCTTACTAATTTAAGTTTTGGAATAATGAAAAAATCCAGTTTAAAACTGGATTTTTTTTGTTTAAAAATTTTTATTTGTTAAAATCAACTTTAACGTTTTTTCTAGCTTCTTCACTTTCTACTTTAAAGAATTCTTCTGGTTTAAAACCAAACATTGAAGCTATAATATTAGAAGGGAAAACTTCTAATTTAGTGTTATACATTGTTACACTATCATTATAAAATTGTCTTGAGAAAGAAATTTTATTTTCTGTGTTTTGTAATTCTTGTTGTAATTCAGAGAAGTTTTGGTTAGCTTTTAGTTCTGGATAACTTTCAGAAACTGCCATAATAGTTTTTAAAGCTCCTGATAATTGATTATCAAGTTCTGCTTTTTCATGGATAGTACCTGCATTTGCCCAAGAAGTTCTAAGTTCTGCGACTTTTGTTAATACATCACTTTCATGAGCCATGTATCCTTTAACTGTTTCTACTAAATTTGGTATTAAATCAAATCTTCTTTGCAATTGAACATCAATTTGACTCCAAGAGTTTTTTACTTTTTGTCTTAATCTAACTAAAGTATTGTACATAGAAATTACAAGAATTACTAATACTACAATAATAATTATTGCGATCCACATAATAAAGACCCCCTATTAAAATAAATTTACGAATTCATTATAGCATACCGGAAACAGCATAGCAAGAAATAATTATATAAATTCCAATTTGCCTGTTAAACTTATATATTATATAAACCTTGTCTCCGTATGCATATTTTTGTACAAGCAGCATATAATTATACTATGAGAAGTTGGTAAAAAAATTCCAAATTTGACAAATCGTTAAAAAAATAGTATAATAAAAAAGGTCGCTTGAAGGAGGGATTAAATATTCTTATGAATAAACAAAAAAACTCGCATATATCATACAAAAAGATTATTGCACTAAGTATATTATTTATTGTAATCTTAGGGATATCGGTATTAGCGGGAAATGTAAAAGTAAACAGTGTTAAAATAAGATTTTCAAACAACCACGAAATTACAGTTTTAACATCAAAAACAAAAGTATCAGAAATATTAGAAGAAAACCATATAATGATTTCATCAGATGAAGTTGTAACACCTGCGCTAGAAGAAGAAATTACATCAGCAAATGCAATAGTTATTTCATTAAATGGACAAGAGCCAACACAAATTGCAGATATAAATAATGAAAATTTAAACACAAATATAGAAGAAAGAGCACAAAATTATACAGATATTACAGAAGAAATAATAACTGTTAAAGAAGAAATTCCATTTGAAACAATAACAAAAGATGTTTCAAATGGAAGTAATACAGTAAATAAAGTTATACAAGCTGGAAAAAACGGTATAAAAGAAGTAACATATAAAGTTAGATATAAAGGCGATGTAGAAGTAGAAAGAATAGAACTTTCTTCTAAAGTAATTAAAGAACCAGTAAATAAAATAGTTCAAATACAAACAGTTACATCAAGAAGCACATCAAGAGGAGCAGGAGTAACAACAGCATCAAGTGGAAGATATAAAGTTACAGCATATTGTTCATGTGCAAGATGTTGTGGAAAAACAAACGGAGTCACAGCATCAGGAAAAAGAGCAACAGCAAACCATACAGTTGCAGCTCCAAGTACATTTGCATTTGGAACACAAATGGTTATAAACGGAAAAACTTATGTAGTAGAAGATAGAGGCGGCGCAATACAAGGAAACAGAATAGACGTTTATATGAATTCACACGCAGAAGCAATAGCATGGGGAGTAAGATACTTAGACGTAGAAGTAATAAAATAAAAATAATAAAAGATAGGGGGAACAACCCCCTTATTTTTTTTATTGAATAGGAAAAATTCTATAATCGCTATTACCTTTGAGATTTCCTCTATTTAAAAGAAAAAACATTGTAAAAAAATTATATATATGATATAAAATAAATATTAACAAGTAAAGGAAGGTACAAATGAAAGCACAAGAAAAAATGAAAAAAGAAAACAGTTCATCATTTATGAAAAATGTTGCTATGCTTATGATTGCACAGATACTTATAAAAATATTAGGATTTGTGTATAGGCTGGTAATAATTAATATAGAGGGATTTGGAGATATTGGAAATGGATATTATGATGCAGGTTACACAGTGTATTCTTTGCTACTTACATTATCATCAGTTGGAATACCTACAATAATTTCTAAATTAGTATCGGAAAGAGTTGCAACAGGTGATCATAAAGGAGCATATAGGATTTTTAAAACTTCTTTAAAGATATTTACATTAATTGGAGCATTTTTTTCTTTGGTACTATTTTTTGGAGCAGATATAATAGCAAGAAAAATATTAAATGTGCCAGATGTAAAATATGTTTTAATGGTTTTAGCACCAGCAATTATGTTTGTTGCTTCTTCTGCTGTTTTAAGAGGATACTTTGCAGGGCTTGGAAGCATGAAGTCAACAAGTGTTTCTCAAACATTAGAGCAATTTTTTAATTGTGTTTTAACAATTACATTTGTATATGCATTAGTAGGTAAAGATCCAGCTATAATGGCTGCAGGAGGAAATTTGTCTACAACACTGGCTATTTTAATTTCTTTTACATATTTAGTTATCTTCTACAAGAGAAGAAAAAAAGGAATTATGGCAGAATGCAAAGCACAAACAGTTGAACAAGAAGATAAAACTACAGGAAAACTTATAAAAACAATATTTGCAATATCAATACCAATGACAATTGGTTCATTAATATCAGTTATTAATAATATGATAGACACAGTTACAATAAGTAATTGTATACAAACTGCATTTTCTGGAATTCTAGAAGGCGGGAAAGCAGCACTAGAAGCAAAAGCAATGGAATTATCAGGAGTATTATCAAAAGTAGTAACAATAATACATCTTCCACTTGCAATTACAGGAGCTTTTTGCACAGCATTAGTTCCAGCAATATCATCAGCAATATCAGTAAAAGATTATGCAACAGTAAATAAAAGATTATCATTTTCATTTTTTGCTTCAATTTTATTAATAATGCCATGCGCAGCTGGATTAGTAGCACTTGCAGAACCAATTCTAAAATTAATTTATCCAGCAGCTTCAAATGGAGCGAATATATTAGTCTTAAGTACAATTACGATGATATTTGTATCACTAAACTATGTTGTAGAAGGTGGGCTATATGGATTTGGTAAAGTACATATTCCAGCAATAGCATTAGCAATTGGAGGAGTAGTTAAATTAATTTTAAATATTATTTTAATAAGTAATCCAGAAATTAATATATTAGGAGCAGTTATTAGCTCAATAGTATGCCAAGTTATACTATTTGTAATATGTATGTATTATCTAAACAAAGAAATAAAACTAAATATGAATTTAAAAGATCATGTATTAAAACCAACTTTTGCATCAGCAGTTATGGGAATTATAGTTTATATTGTATATAAAGTAATTGTAAGTGCACTTGGGAATGCAATATCAACAATTATAGCTATTTGCCTAGGAGCAATAATATATTTATTATTAGTAATTTTTATGAAAATGCTTACAAAAGAAGAAATATATATGATACCATTTGGGACAAAAATATATAGTTTGTTGGTAAAATTAAAAGTATATAAAGAAAATTAAGGAGAAATTTATGAAATTAGTTTCATGGAATGTAAATGGATTAAGAGCAATATATAAAAAGGGCTTTGAAGAATCATTTAAAGAACTTGATGCAGATATATTTTGCATTCAAGAAACAAAAATGCAAGAAGGCCAAATAGAATTAGATTTACAAGGATATTATCAATATTATAATTATGCAGAGAGAAAAGGATATTCCGGAACAGCAATTTTCACAAAAAAAGAACCATTAAAGGTATCATACGGAATAGGAATAGAAGAACACGATAAAGAAGGCAGAGTAATAACACTAGAATTTGATAAGTTTTATATGGTAAATTGCTATACGCCAAATTCAGGGCGAGAACTTGCAAGATTAGAATATAGAATGACTTGGGAAGATGAATTTAAGAAATATTTAATTAAATTAGATAAACAAAAGCCAGTAATAATATGTGGAGATTTAAATGTAGCACATACGGAAATAGATTTAAAAAATCCAAAGTCAAACAGAAAAAATGCAGGATTTACAGATGAAGAGAGAAGTAAAATTGAAGAATTATTAAATTCTGGATTTACAGACAGCTTTAGAAAAATGTATCCAGATAAAGAAGGAGCTTACACCTGGTGGTCATATATGTTTAATGCAAGAGCAAATAATGCAGGGTGGCGTATTGACTATTTTCTAGTATCTGATAGAATAAGTAAAAATATAAAAGATGCATATATTTATTCAGAAATAATGGGAAGTGACCATTGCCCAGTAGGATTAGAAATAGAAGAATAAAGGGGAGAAATTAAATGAAAGAAACAAAAAAATGGACAAGATGGCTGTACTGGTTTGTATTTGCGGTTGCAGTGATATTTGTATACAAAACGCTAGACAATTTTAACGATATTTCAATATGGTTTAACAAATTATTATCAATATTAATGCCATTTTTAATGGGAATATTAGTAGCATATTTATTTTATATACCATGTAGGCAAATTGAAAGCTTATACAAAAAGTTAAAACCAAAATTTATAAAGAAAAGAGCAAGAACTTTATCAATTATTACAGTGTATATAATGGCAATATTATTGTTAGCAATAATTATAAATATAATAATACCAGCACTTTCGGAAAGTGTAGTTGAATTAGCTAATAGCATGCCAGGGTATTATAATACAGCAATGGAATATGTAGAAAATATGCCAGAAGATGCAATAATAAAAAAAGCAGATATTTTAGAAATAATAGGAAACCTACAAAAAATTGATATAACTAAAATCTTAAGCCTAGAAAATATATATGGCTATATAAAAGGCGTTGTTGGAGTAGCTCAAGGAATATTTAGTGTGTTTGTTACACTAATAATGTCTGTATACATATTAGCAGAAAGAAGCCAAATATTAAAATTTGTAAGAAGACTAAATTCTGCAATATTTAAAGATAAAACTTGTAAGATTATAGACAAATATTTTATGAAAGCTAATGATATATTCTTTAAATTTGTATCAAGCCAAGTATTAGATGGAATAATAGTAGGAATAATAGTATCAATAGCAATGTGGATACTAGGAGTAAAATATTGGGTGCTATTAGGATTTATGATAGGATTGTTTAATATAATTCCATATTTCGGAGCAATAGTTGCAGTAGTAATTGCTAGTATAATAACAATATTTACAGGAGGATTTGCAAAAGCAATATGGATGGTTATAGTAGTAGTAATACTTCAACAAATAGATGCAAATATAATAAACCCTAAAATAGTAGGAAATGCATTGCAATTAAGCCCTATATTAGTAATATTTTCTGTAACACTATTTGGAGCATATTTTGGAGTGCTTGGAATGTTCTTAGCAGTTCCAATAATTGCAGTAATAAAATTAATAACAAATGACTTTATAGATTATAGAACAAAAAAGAAAAAACAAGAAGAAAAATTGTAATTTGTGTGAGGGGGGAATTCTAGGGACTGTCCTGAATTCATCCGGAACTACACAAATTACAATTTATAGAAAAGGAGAATACAAATGCTAAAAAAATATATAATAACATTTCTAATTTCAATGGTACCATTAATAGAATTAAGAGGTTCAATCCCAATTGGATTGAGTTCGCTATGGGGAGATCCTATTCCAGTACTCCCACTTTATATAATTTGTATATTGGGAAATATGCTACCAGTACCATTTATTTATTTATTTGCTAGAAGAGTTCTAGAATGGGGAGCAGATAAAAAATATATAGGTAAATTCTTTAAATGGTGCTTAGAAAAAGGAGAAAAAGGTGGAAAAAAACTTCAAGAAAAAGCAGGAAAAACAGGCTTATTCTTTGCATTATTAATATTTGTAGGAATTCCACTTCCAGGAACAGGAGCATGGACAGGAACACTTGCAGCAAGTATATTAGATATGGAGTTTAAAAGAAGTATTTTGGCAGTTATGTTAGGAGTAATATTAGCAGGGCTTATAATGGGGCTTGCATCAGCAGGAGTATTTGGAGCAGTGGGAGCAATATTTGCAGCTTAACAATAATGGGGAAAAAGGGGTCAGACCCCTTTTTCCCTCAAAGTTCATATAAAGTTAATAATTGTAATATATAATTTTAAAGTTAAGGAGTGTAATTATGAGTTATATAGAATTAAAGGGCGTTACAAAATTATATAGTGATGGAAATGTAAAGGCTGCAGATGGTGTATCTTTCTCAGGAGAAAAGGGAGAGATTATTGTAGTTGTAGGACCAAGCCGGAGCACGGAAAGACTACTGTTTTAAATTTAATTGGTGGAATGGATAGTGTAACTAGTGGCAAAATAATTGTAGATGGAAAAGATATAAGCAAATATAATGAAAGAGGGCTTACAACATATAGAAGAAATGATATTGGATTTGTATTTCAATTTTATAATTTAATACCAAATTTAACTGCAAAAGAAAACGTTGAACTTGCAAGCCAAATATGTAAAAATGCATTAGATCCAGAACAAGTTTTAAAAGATGTAGGACTTGAAAAGAGAATGAATAATTTCCCTGGACAGTTGTCTGGTGGAGAACAGCAAAGAGTTGCAATAGCAAGAGCAATTGCTAAAAATCCAAAATTGCTTTTATGTGATGAGCCAACTGGAGCATTAGACTATAATACAGGAAAAGAAGTATTAAAGTTATTACAAAATACAGCAAGACATAAAAATATAACAGTTATAATAATTACACACAACCAAGCAATAACACCAATGGCAGATAGAATAATAAAAATAAAAAATGGAAAAGTTAGTGAAAATAGAATTAACGAAAACCCTGTTTCAATAGACCAAATTGAATGGTAGAAACAAAAAAACAGAGAAAAAACAAAAGGGGTCTGCCCTCTTTTGTTCAGAATTTTATGGAGGAAAGATGAAAAAAGCATACGTAAAAGATATTGTTAAAGAAATAAAAAGAACAAGAAAAAGATATATATCTATTATTGCAATTGTAATATTAGGTGTTGCTTTTTTCGTTGGAATAAATGCATCATGCCCAGATATGCTAAATACTTTTAATAAATATATTAATGATTATAATGTTTTTGATCTTAATTTAATTTCTACTGTTGGATTTGATAATGATGATGTGGGGACTATAAGAAATATAGATAAAATTGATTATATACAGCCTGTAAAATCAATTTGTGCTGTTGTAGAACAAGGAGATAAAGAAAAAGTTTTAAGTGTAAGTTCTGCTCCTGATAATGTAACCAAGAATACTATGAATAAAGTTGAAATAGTGGAAGGAGAATATCCTAAACAAAGTAATGAAATAGTTTTAGATAGTAAATTAAAAACAGATTACAAAATAGGAGATACAATAGAATTTATAGATACGGAAAACCAAGAGTTAGAAGATGTATTTAAGGTTAAATCATATACAGTAGTTGGTTTTGCTAATAGTCCTTTATATGTAGCAATATCCAGAGGTAGCACAACACTTGTAGATGGAACTATATCAGGATTTGCAATAGTCCTAGAGGATGCATTTTCTATGGAAGAATACACAAACATATATGCAAAAGTAACAACAAATAATAAAAATAGAACCTCAGATGAATATATAGAAGAAATAAAAAAAATTAGAGATGAAGTAAAAGAAAAAACAGATGTATTAGCAGATACAAAGTACAAAGATTTATATGAAGAAGCAAATAATAAAATTGATGATGCTAAAAAAGAAGTTCAAGATGCTAAAAACGAATTAAAAAATGCCGAACAAGAAATTGCAAATGGAAAAACAAAACTAGAAGATTCACAAAAAGAACTAAATACTCAAAAGCAGAATTTCAATAACAAAATGAAGGAATATGATAATCAAATAAAAAGTGCTAAAACCACATTGGATTCAACAAAATCTACTTTAGATCAAAAGCAAAAAGAACTAAATGATGCAGAAGCACAACTAAATGCAGAAGAGCAAAAATTAATATTAGCAGAGCAGAAAGCTCTAGAAGGAACAGGTCTAACAGATTTAAATAAATATTTAGAGTATTTGCAAAGTGTGTCTGCACCACAAGAGGCAATTACAAGTATACAAACATTAATACAAGGTAAAGCAAAACTAGAACAAGAAAAAAGTACACTTCAGGGATATAAAAATGAGTTGAATTCAGGTTTAGAGGAATACAATAAGGGGTTAAAAAACTTTGAAAATCAAAAACAGACATTAGAAAACACTAAAAAAACAACTCAGGCAAAACTTGATTCAGCACAAACAAAAATAGACAATGGCAGGAAAGAACTTAAACAAAATGAAGATAAATTCAATGATAAAAAAGAAGAAGCAAACAAGAAAATAGTAGATGCAGAAAAAGAGATAAAAGATGCAGAGAAGAAACTAGAAGACCTAAAAGTAAAAATATATGTGTTAGACTTAGAAACAAATGAAGGATATGTATCATATAAATCAGATTCGAATAGTGTAGCAACAATAGGTAAAGTATTCCCAATAATTTTCTTTTTGGTAGCAGCATTAGTTTCATTAACTGCAATGACAAGAATGGTAGAAGAAGATAGGGGAATAATAGGAACATACAAATCTTTGGGATATAGTAGACCTAAAATTGCTTTAAAATATTTAACATATTCAACTAGTGCAACATTATTGGGAATTGTGTTAGGTGCAGTTATAGGTTCATATACACTTCCATGGGTAATTTCTGAAGCATATAAGATTTTATATCATACAATGCCAACAGTAATAATGGAAGTAAATATGAAGTATACTTTAATTGCCGGAATTGCAGCATTTGCTTCAACTACAATAGCAACAATGTTTGCATGTTACAGAATGCTAAAAGCAACTCCAGCAAAACTTATGAGACCAAAATCACCAAAAGAAGGCAAAAAAATATTATTAGAGAGAATACCATTTATATGGAAACATCTCAATTTTACGCAAAAGATTACTGCAAGGAATGTATTTAGATATAAAAAACGTTTATTTATGACACTAATTGGAATAGCAGGTTGTACAGCTTTAATATTTATGGGATTTGGACTTAGAAACTCTATTGCAACAATCGTAAGTAAACAGTATGGACAAATAAGAAGATATGATTTTGAAATAACATTAAAGAATGAATTAACAGAAGAAGAAAAACAAGAATTAAACAAATATATAGAAAATAATGGACATAATTCAAAATACACATATTTAAGACAGCAAACAAATGATGTTGCTGCAAATGGTGAAGAACAAAATGTGTATATAATAGGTGTAGAGAACCAAGATGAACTAATGGATTTTGTTACAATGCAAGATAGAAAAACAAAAGAAAAAGTTAAAATACAAAATGATGGAGTTGTAATAACAGAAAAGTTGTCAAAACTACTAAACGCTCATATAGGTGATGAAATAACAATAAAAATAGATGATGAAAAATCTAAAAATGTTAAGGTGTCTGGAATAATAGAAAACTATGTATATCATTATATTTATATGGATAAAGCAATGTATGAAGATGTTTTTGATGAAGAAATGATAGACAATCATATATATTTAGACATAGATGAAGCTTTAGATAAACAAACGGAAGAGGAGATTTCTAAATATTTGCTAAAAAATGAAAATATAGCACAAGTGTTAAGGTTAAGTAGTATTAGTGAAAGCTTTAGCGATATGATTAAAAGCTTAGATACAGTAGTAATTGTATTAATTACCTGTGCCGGAATGCTTGCATTTGTTGTGCTATATAACTTAAACAGCATAAATATAGAAGAAAGAAAAAGGGAGCTCGCTACAATCAAATTATTAGGTTTTTATAATAATGAATTATCTAACTATGTATTTAGAGAAAATGTAATTCTTACAATTATTGGAGGGCTTTTAGGGCTAGTGTTAGGACTTTATTTACTAACATTCATAATATCAACAGCAGAAATGGATATTGTAATGTTTGGTAGAGAACGAGCATTTTCAAGTTATTTCTTTGCATTTACATTAACACTGGTTTTTGCATTTTTAATAAATTTAATAATGAATAAAGAATTAAGAAAAATAAACATGATAGAAAGTTTAAAAAGTGTTGAATAAAAAAATAGGAGCATGCTTTATAGCATGCTCTGTTTTAAACTTATCGATTACTAGCTGAGCCGTTTAATGCGGCATTATAACCATCAGAGAAACCGTCATCATATTGAGTAGCATATTTAAAAGATAAATCTTCATTAGCTTTATTGTAACCTTCTTCATAACCGATGTTATAACCATATACACTTACATATGCAAAACCAAAGATTGATGCAATAATTATTATGAAAATAATAAAAATAAATATGAAATTAGTTAAAGATATAGTTACTTTTTTTGAAGCTTCTCTTCTATCATTTTGTCTTCTATCTGGCATATCTCATACCTCCTTCTTTTGTATATTTACAATAAAAATCAATTTATTTTTTCTATTTTAATAGTATTATTATTGCTTTTGGGTTCAAAATTAGAGAATGAACTAGCCAAATAACCAGCAACAAAACCAAGTAGAAATACTACTATAATTATTACTGTATATTTTATACTTTCTTGTTTTTGATATATTTCCTTATCATATACTTTCATATAAGAACCTCCTACAATAATATAAAATTATTATATATGATTAAAATTAATAATGCAAGAATATATTTACAAATATAAGAAAAAGATATATGATACACTAAGAAAAGGAGATCTTGTATGAAAAAACTGAATTTATTAATTTACTATATTTTATTTATTGTTTATGAAGAATTAGTATTTTCTTGTATTATATTTAAAACATTTCCTGCAAGTTTTGGACTTATAATATTATTTTCAATTCCAATTGCAATAGTTTTAAACCTTATAACAAGTGTATTTAAGCCAAAAGTAAATAAAATTATAACATATATAATAACCATTGCACTAATAATAATATTCGGAGCACAAATTGTTTATTACAGCATGTATGAAGCAATAATATCGTTTTTTTCTATGATGCATGGTGGACAAGTAACAGAGTTTATGGAAGTAATAATAGATGTTGTTTTACGAAATTGGTATGGAATATTATTATTTATAATACCACTTATTATATTAATTATATTATCTAAAAAGAAAGTAATAACATTTGAAAAAAATTCGATAAAGCAAATTGCAATCAAAATAACTAGTGTATTGATAATACAATTAATTGCATTATTATGCGTAAACTTTATAAATACTGATGACATGTATTCAAATAAAAATCTATATTACAATATACATGTTCCAAAAGTAACGGCAAACAGAATGGGACTTTTAACAACAATGAGGCTAGATTTGCAAAGATTTATATTTGGATTTGAAGAAAAATTATCAGTACAAACAAATGCAATTCCAAAAGAAGAAGAAAAAGATAGTTATAATATAACATATATAGATTTTGATAAGCTAATTAAAAATGAAGAAGATAATACAATAAAAGAAATGCACGAATATTTTTCTTCACAAGAGGCAAGTAAAAAAAATAAATATACAGGGATGTTTAAAGATAAAAATTTAATAGTTCTTGTAGGCGAATCTTTTAGTTCATTAGCAATAAGAGAAGATTTAACACCAAATCTATATAAATTATATAAAGAAGGATTCCAATTTGATAATTTTTACACACCAATATTTCCAGTAAGCACAGCAGATGGTGAGTATATTACAGATACATCTTTAATACCAAAAGAAGGTGTGTGGAGCTTTTTAAGAGTGGCAGGAAATTATATGCCATATTCATATGCTAATGTATTTGAAAAACAAGGATATTCATCAAATGCATATCATAATCATACTGCAACATATTATGAAAGAGATAAATATATAGAAACAATGGGATATAATTCTTATTTGGCAGTGGGTACAGGACTAGAAGATAGAATGGATACTTCAAATTGGCCAAATAGTGATTATGAAATGGTAAAAACTACAGTAGATGATTATATAAATAATGAAAAGTTCATGGCGTATTATATGACAGTAAGTGGACACATGAACTATACAAAAATAGGAAACATGATGGTATATAGAAATTGGGACCAAGTTAAAGATTTGCCATATTCTAATAAAGCTAAAGGTTATTTGGCTGCTAATATAGAATTAGATAAAGCAGTAGGAGAACTATTAAGTAGATTAGAACAAGCTGGAAAATTGGAAGACACAGTTATAGTAATTAGTGGTGATCATTACCCATATGGCTTGACATTAGGTGAAATAAACGAATTATCAACATTTGAAAGAGATGACAAGTTTGAAAAATTCAGAATGCCATTTTTAATATGGAGTGGAAGTATGAAAGGACCAATAAAAGTAGAAAAGATAGGCTCAAGTTTAGATGTACTACCAACTGTTTTAAACTTGTTCGGAGCAGAATTCGATTCCAGATTATTAATGGGAAGAGACATTTTATCAGATTCAGATCCAATAGTAATATTCTCAGATAGGAGCTTTATAACAGATAAAGGAAGATATAATTCATTAACAGAGCAATTTACGCCAAATGAGGGTGTAACAGTAGAAGAGGGATATGTTGATAAAATAAATACAATAATATATAAAAAATATCAAATGTCTAGGTTGATTTTAGAAAATGATTATTACAAACATGTATTTAAAACCGAAAATTAGAGATGAATGTGAAAAGGAAGAATTTATATGAAATCAAAATATGCAGATTTGAAAAATGGAATAAATTTAGAAAAAATAAAAGAAGCAGCTAATTCAATAAAAAATGGAGAATTAGTTTTGTTTCCAACAGAAACTGTTTATGGAATAGGTGCAAATGCGTTAGATGCAAATGCTGTAAGTAAGATTTTTAAAGCAAAAGGTAGAGCTGGCGATAACCCATTAATTGTGCACATATCTAATTTAAAAATGTTAGAAAATTTGGTGCAAGACATTGGAAAAACAGAAAAAAAACTAATGGAAAACTTCTGGCCAGGTCCTTTAACTATAATATTAAATAAAAAAGAATGTATTCCATATAATGTAACAGCAGGGCTAGAAACGGTAGGAATAAGATTTCCAAGCAATATGATTGCGCAAGATTTAATAGAATTTTCAGAGTTACCAATTGCAGCTCCAAGTGCAAATATATCTGGAAAACCTAGTGGAACAAAAATAGAAGATATAATTGGAGAATTAGATGGAAAAGTTGATTATATATTAGATGCAGGTATAACAGATATTGGAGTAGAATCAACAGTAATCAGAGTGGTAGATAATATAGTTCATATATTAAGGCCAGGTAAAATAACAAAAGAAGATATGGAAAAATTGGGTATAAAGGTAGAAGTAGAAAAACAAATAATGGAAGAATGCAAACCTGATGAAAAGGTAATGTCACCAGGAATGAAATATAGGCATTATGCCCCAAATACAAAATGTTTACTTGTTTATAGTAGTGATAATGAGAAACTTATAAATAAAATAAATGAAGAAATAGAATTAGAAAAGAATGTTTTAGTTTTAGGAAGAACAAGTAATTTAGAAAAATATAAAACAAAAAACAAACTGGATATGGGAGAAACTCTGGAAGAAATAAGTCAAAACATTTTTACACTGTTAAGAAAAGTAGATTCATATAATGTGAATTTAGTAATTATTGAAGGAGTAGAAAAGAAAGGCTTAGGACTTGCAATAATGAACAGATTAATTAGAGCATGTGAGCACAATTATATAGAGATTTAATAGGCGGATTATAATCCGCCTAAAATTTTGCCTAAAATCTAGAATTTTCTAAGTAAATACTTGACAAAACACAAAAAATAGTGTAAAGTAGTATAGCATTACGTTTTTAGAATGAAATATAATGTAAATACACCAATGAAAAGTGGGAAATACAAGTATCCCTAAATAAAAAGTAAAAGGAATAGTAATATGGAGAAAAATGTTAAAGTAAGTATGCTTTGTGAAGTATATGGAAATTTGTTAACTAAAAAACAATTATCAATCTTACAAGATTACTATGACAAAGACTTATCTCTATCAGAAATAGCTCAAAACCAAGAAATAACAAGACAGGCGGTTAGAGATATAATAAAGAAGGGAGAGAATAAACTTTTCGAATTGGAAGAAAAGCTTGGAATTATGAAAAAGACATTTAAACAAGAAGAAAAAATAGCAATTATATTATCAGAGCTTACAAAAATTCAAAAAAGAAGTACAGACAAACAAGTTGCAGAAATCTTAACACACGTAAAAAAAGAACTAAACTGTTTAGTTTAATCTTAAGATAAAACAAATTAGAAGCGAGTGTAGAAAGACAGTTAAACTAAAAATTCTATGTAGAGACTAAGACGAAGCTTATAATTAGTTTGGAGGTGTAATATGGCATTTGAAGGGCTATCATCAAGGCTACAAGCAATTACAAGAAAGCTTGGTGGCAAAGCAAGAATAACAGAAAGCGATCTAAAAGAAGTTATGCGTGAAGTAAAACTTGCTCTTTTGGAGGCAGATGTTAACTATAAAATAGTAAAAGAATTTGTTTCAAGTGTAGAGCAAAAAGCCTTAGGTCAAGATGTATTAAAATCTTTAACACCAGGACAACAAGTTATTAAAATAGTAAGAGATGAAATGACAGAGCTTTTAGGAGGAACTTTAAGTAAAATTAATTTCACACCAAACCCTCCGACAATAATAATGCTAGTTGGACTTCAAGGTTCTCGGAAAAACAACAACAGCAGGAAAGCTTGCTAATCTTTTAAGAAAACAAGGCAAAAAACCATTACTTGTTGCATGTGACGTATATAGACCAGCAGCTATAAAACAATTACAAGTAGTTGGAAGTCAATTAAATATACCAGTTTTTGCAAATGAAAATACAAAAGATGTAGTTTTAATTGCAAAACAAGCATTGAGTATGGCAATGTCAAAATTAAATGACGTGGTTATACTAGATACAGCAGGAAGACTTCATATAGACGAAGAATTAATGCAAGAACTAAAAAATATTAAATCAAATGTAAAGCCACATGAAATATTATTAGTAGTAGATTCTATGACAGGTCAAGATGCAGTAAATGTAGCACAAAGCTTTAATGAAAATCTTGGGATAGATGGAGTAATACTTACAAAATTAGATGGTGACACTCGTGGTGGTGCAGCACTTTCAGTTAAAAAAGTTACAGGAAGACCAATAAAGTTTGCAGCAACAGGGGAAAAACTTAGCGATATAGAAGAATTTCATCCAGATAGAATGACATCTAGAATACTTGGTATGGGTGATATGCTTTCTATAATAGAAAAAGCAGAAGAGGCATTTGATTTAGAAGAAGCAGAAAAATTAGAAAAGAAATTAAAAAAACAAGAATTTGACTTAGATGATTACTTAGCTCAACTAAGACAAATGAAAAAAATGGGTTCATTCTCATCAATTTTAAAAATGATACCGGGTATGAACAAATTTGGAGACATAAAAGTTGATGATAAAGAATTCGTGAAAATTGAAGCAATAATATGCTCAATGACAAAAAAAGAAAAACAAAATACAAAGTTATTAAATGCAAGTAGAAGACAAAGAATAGCAAAGCGGCAGTGGAACTACTGTGCAAGATATAAATAAATTTATAAATTCATACGAAATGACTAGAAAATTAATGAAAAAAATGCAATCTAATAAAGGCGGAATGAGAAACATGATGAAAAATTTAGATGCAAATTCATTAAAAGGTATGAAATTCTAATTGATATTAATTTTTTAAATTTTAATAAATAAATGATGCAGGAAACGTAAAAAACGATTCTAAAACATCTAATAAAAAAGGAGGAAGTATAATGGTAAAAATAAGACTACAAAGGGCAGGTAAGAAAAAAGCACCATTTTATCACATTGTTATTGCTGATTCTAAATCACCAAGAGATGGAAAAATAATTGAACAAATAGGAACATACAACCCAATGACAGAACCATCTGAATTAGTATTAGATAGAGAAAAAGTAGCTCAATGGATAAAAAACGGAGCAAAACCAACAGATACAGTAAAACGTTTAATAGAAAAGGAGGCAAAATAGTATGAAAGAAACATTAGAATTAATAATAAACAGCTTAGTAAACGATAAAGAAGCAGTTTCTATTAATGAAATAGACGGGGAAAAATCTGTTATATTTGAAGTAAAAGTAGCTGAAAATGATATGGGTAAAGTAATTGGTAAAGAAGGAAGAATAGCAAAAGCTATAAGAACAATTATGAAATCATTAGCAGCAAAAGAAGAAAAAAGAATTACAATAGAATTTATTGATTAAGGTATAAAAATATGGAAGAATATTTTGAAATTGGTCAAATAGTTAATACATCTGGGCTAAAAGGTATTTTAAAGATAAAACCATTTACAGATGATATTAAAAAATTTAGTAATTTAAAAACAATATATATAAAAACTAAAAGTGGTCTAACAGAATTTAAAATAGAACAAGTAAGATATGTAAAAAATATGGTAATGCTTAAACTAGCTGGAATAGATACAGTAGAAGAAGCAGAAAAATATAGAAATTTATATATCAAAATTCTAAGAGATCAGGAAGAAGAGTTAGAAGAAGGTTCATATTATGTTGTAGATATCTTGGGATGCAAAGTAAACACTGATGCCAATCAAGAACTAGGCAAAATAGTAGATGTTTTTCAAACTGGAAGTAATGATGTATATGTTGTAAAAGATGAACAAGGAAAACAAATTTTGTTACCAGCAATTAAACAGGTAATAAAAAATGTGGATATAAAAAATAAAATTATAACAGTTCATCTATTAGAAGGATTAGTATGAAAATTGATATACTTACACTTTTTCCAGAAATGTTTGAGCCGTTAAAACAAAGCATTTTGGGAAGAGCAATAGAAAATAATTTAATAGAAATAAATTTAATTAATATTAGAGATTTTTCTAAAGACAAGCACAAAAAAGTAGATGATACACCTTATGGTGGAGGGGCAGGAATGGTAATTAGAGCAGATGTAGTATATGATGCATTTAAATCTCTAAAATCCACTAATGCAAAAACAATATTTTTATCACCACAGGGAAGTACATTAAACCAGAATAAAGTGCAGGAACTATCGAATGAAGAGCATTTAATACTACTATGTGGACATTATGAAGGCATAGATCAAAGAGTATTAGATGAAATAGTTGATGAAGAAATATCAATTGGAGACTATGTACTAACAGGAGGGGAATTACCAGCAATGGTATTAGTAGATGCTGTTAGCAGATATGTAGATGGAGTTATAAACAAGGAATCAGTAGAAGAAGAATCTTTTTCAAATGGATTACTTGAATATCCACAATATACAAGACCAGAGATATTTTTAAATAAACAAGTACCAGAGGTTTTAAAATCTCGGAAATCATAAAGAAATTGAAAAATGGCGTGCACAAAAGGCCATAGAAATAACAAAACAAAAAAGACCAGATTTATTAAGAAAGGAGATTATATAATGGACATAATCAAATCAATCGAGCATGAACAAATGAAAAGCAAAATCCCTTACTTAAAAGTAGGAGATACAGTAAAGGTTCATGTAAGAGTTAAAGAAGGAAACAGAGAAAGAATACAAGTTTTCGAAGGAATAGTAATTAAAAAACAAGGTGGAGGAGTAAATGCAACATTTACAGTAAGAAAAACTTCTTACGGAGTAGGTGTAGAAAAAACATTCTTAATTCATTCACCAGCAGTAGAAAAAGTAGAAGTTATAAGAGTTGGTAAAGCAAGAAGAGCAAAACTATACTACTTAAGAGACAGATTAGGAAAATCTGCTAAGACTAAAGAAAAAGTAGGCGCAAGAATTGAAACTAAAGAGCTTACTATAAAAGAAGAATTAGTAGAAGAACCTGCAGAAGAAGTTAAAGAAGAAGTTGTTACAGAAGTAGCAACAGAAACTACAACAGAAGAACCAAAAGCAGAATAATTATTAATAAAAGGGTACATTTATAATGTACCCTTTGTTTTTTTACTATTATTTATTTTCTTTTGCATTTTCTGCATAGCGTTTTAGTTTTTCGTATGCTAAATATTTAATTGTACCAGCAGGGAACTTGCCTTCTTTATTCTTTTTACCAGCAGGCACACCTGTTAAAATTTCTATACCTTCATCAATAGAAGAAATAGCATATATATGAAATTTACCCTCTTTAACACTATTAATTACTTCATCAGAAAGATTCAAGTTTTTGACATTTTGTATAGGCATTATAACTCCGTGCTCACCATTTAATCCTCTTTGTTTGCAAACTTGGTAAAATCCTTCTATTTTTTCATTTATTCCACCAATTGGTTGAATATGACCTTTTTGATCAACAGAACCAGTAACTGCAATTGATTGTTTAATTGGTATTTCTGACAAGCTAGAAAGAATTGCATATAATTCTGTACTAGAAGCACTGTCACCATCAACACCATTATATAATTGCTCAAAACAAAGACTAGCAGTAAGTGATAGTGGAAAATCTTGTGCAAATGTTTCTCCCAAATATCCAGAAAGTATTAATACACCTTTTGAATGTGAACTTCCAGACATTTCTATTTCACGTTCAATGTCAATTATGCCATTTTTACCCATATAAGTATTTGCAGTAATTTTGGCTGGCTTTCCAAATGTATAATCACCAATAGATAGTACAGTAAGTCCATTTATTACACCAACTTCAGCACCATCTGTATTTATAATAAGTGTATTTTCTTTAATCATTTCCATATATAAAGAATCATATTTTTTAACTCTTTCAATTCTTTCTGCAAGAGTTTTTTCAATAAACTCACTAGTTACAAGTTTCTTTTTAGCAAGCCTTGCCCAAGTTGAAGCTTCTGCAACAATTTCTCCAACTTCATTAAATCTAGTAGAAAGTTTATCTTGACTATCTGATAATCTAGAAGTGTATTCAACAAGTTTGGCCATAGCACCTTTATCTAATGGAAGCATGTTTTCCTTTTCTGAAAAACTGTGAACAAATTTAGCAAGTTTTGTTATATTAACATCTGTTCTCGGTGCAGTTTCTTCAAATTCAACTTTAATTTTAAATAACTTTTTAAAATCAGGATCCAATGAAAGCAAAGTATGATAAATATTTGAATCTCCTAATAATAAAACTTTAACATTTAAAGGAATAGGTTCTGGCTTTAAAGAAATCATTACCATATATGAACGTTGCTCCATATTATTTTCTATATTTAATTCTTTAACTAATAGAGCTTTTTTTAATGCATCATAACATATTGGATTTGCAAGTAAATCGCTAGCTTGTAATATAATATATCCACCATTTGCTTTGTGTAAAAGTCCTGGTTTTAACATTGTAAAGTCAGTTTTTAACATTCCATATTGATTTTCATATTCTAGTTTTCCAAATAAGTTATGGTACAAATAATTAGAATCCATTATAACAGGGCTACCTGTTAGATTGCTATTGTCCACAAAAAGATTTACCCTATAATTTAACCAAGGTTTAACTATTTCTTGTTTTAATGTTTGTGCTTTTGTTTCTGGAACTTCATCTTTTACAAATAAAGATAAATTTTTTAATACGTCAGATTTAATACAATCAAAGAAATGAGCTATTTTGATATTCTTTTTATATTTTGCTTTTAATGGATTTACATGTGAATTAATTGTTATTAATGCAATATTAGATTGCCATTCTTCGATTTTCTTTATGTTTTCTTTCTCTAAAACTTTAATTTGATTTATTGCTTCAATAATTTGCTCTTGAACTTTTATAGAATTTTCTTCAAATTGTTTTCTTGTTTTTTCATCAAGTTTTTCAAATTCTTCTTCTTCAATAGTTTTACCATTTAAAATAGGCATCATATATACGCCATTTTGAGCAGTTTTAACTTGAAAACCACTTTTCATAGATTGTTTATTTAACTTTTCTAATAAAGCATTTTTCTTTTGTTCAAAACTACTTTGCATTAAAGATTTTTGTTTATCAAAGTCTTCATTACCAAATGTTAATTTAATATCTCTTTTTATATCTTGTATAAAAGAGTTCATATCATCTCTAAATTCCTTGCCTTTTCCAGCAGGTAAAGAAACAGCAATAGGTTCATTTGGTTCTTCAAAATTATATATATAGCACCAATCATCAGGGGTCTTCTTTTTGGCAGCAATTTTATTTACATAGTTTTTTGTATACATTGTTTTGCCAACTCCAGAAGGGCCTTCTACATATAAGTTATAACCTTTAGCTTCAACATCCAAGCCGAATTCTAAAGCTTTAATTCCTCTGTCTTGACCATAAATTAAATCTTTGCTGTCTAAATCATCTGTTGTTTCAAATTTAAAATTATTTGGGTTGCAGATGTTTTTTAAACTTTTGTAACTTAATTCGTTTTTTCTCATTTGTTTACCTCCATAAAATTTTCAACAATTTTAATTTAATATTTTTGTCATAATTATTGCATCATCCATATTATTATAATATTTTTTCCTTATTCCAACTGTTTTAAAACCGAAATTTTCATAAAGTTTTTGTGCAGGAATATTATTTGAGTTAACCTCTAATGTAACAGCTTTTTGCGGTTGATTTTTGCATATTTCTACTAGAGAATTTAATATAAGTGTTCCTATTTTCTTATTTCTATAACATTTTTTAACAACAATATTTGTTATATGTATATCATCAACAGAAAACCAAATTCCACCAAAACCGACTATTTGGTTATTTAATTTGGCTACAACATATTTCGAATTTTTATTTTCTAGTTCATTTTTTAGAATATTGTAATTCCAAAAATCATCAAACTCACAAGTAAGTATATTACAAATTGAATCCAAGTCGGGAAGAGTCATATTAGAAATTTCAATATTATCCATTTAAATTTCTCATCCTTTCAGCTTGGGATTTTCTTAAATACATTGGAAGAATTGAATCTGCACTTAAAATTTCTCCTTTGCTAAATTTGTTAAATGCGCATAAATTAATATTTTTAGCATGAAGTAAATTATCAGACCTAAAATTATTAATATTTAATAGACCTTTGTGAGCAACAGCACCATCTCCAACAAATAAGATGTCTTTGTTTTGATTTATCACTGGCAAAATAGTATTTATATCATCTGCCATATAATTTCCTATTAAAGTGTGGTTTGAATCAAATAATCCACAATATACTTGATTATTTCTAGCATCTATTAAAGAACAAATACATTCTGAATCATGTATATTATATGCTAGTCCTTCTAAGGAACTTACTGCAATTACAGGGATATTAAGACTTTCTGCAATTGCTTTTACAGTAGATATTCCAATTCTGATACCTGTAAAAGAACCAGGACCATTATCACATGCAATTAAATTAATATCCTGCAATTTAATATTTGTTTCACTTAAAAGCTCATTAATTAAAGGTAGTAGTGTTTCTGAATGAGTTTTGTTATTATTAATATTTAATTCTTTTATACATTCTGCGTCTTTGCTAAGTGCAACAGATGCAATATTGCTAGATGTTGATATACCTAAAATTAACATTCTTTAAGCTCCTTAATTACATTTTTTAATCTAGTATCTTTGGTAGAAATATTTAAATATCTAGTATTAATATCATCTGGATTTCTAGAAAATTCAATTTTTATATAATTTTGTGGCAAAATATCTTCTATTAATTCGCCCCATTCTATAAGGCTAATTCCAGAAGAAAAATATTCTAAACCACCAATATCATAAAATTCTTGAAGATCTGCTAATCTATAAACATCAAAATGATAAATATTAGTACTTGGTGCATGATATTCATTAACGATTGTAAATGTAGGGCTTGAAATCTCATTTTCTAATCCCCAAAAAGATAAAAAGCCTTCTGTAAATTTAGTTTTACCAGACCCTAAATCTCCGAGATAAAACAATAATATCTCCTGTATTTAAATGTGAGGCAAGTTTTTTTGCCAATTCTTTTGTTTCAGTTTCATTATGAGATACGAATTTTAACATTATTTCACCCTTACATAAATCTTCAAACATATTTTATATTAGTTGAATTCATTTGTAAACAATAAATTAAAAAATAATTTAAAAAAATTAAAAAATAGTATTGACAAAATAAAAAACCTAGTTTATAATTTATAAACGTAGTAAGGAAATGCAGGTGTAGTTCAATGGTAGAACCTCAGCCTTCCAAGCTGATGACGTGGGTTCGATTCCCACTACCTGCTCCAGATTTAAAACTAGCCAACAGGCTAGTTTTTTTGTTGCTGTTATGAGAGTAAATTCTTGATTTCACATTTGAAATATGCTAAAATAAAAAAGTAATGCGGGTATAATTTAGTGGTAGAATGTCATGCTTCCGACCTGATAGCGAGGGTTCGATTCCCTCTACCCGCTCCAATGTCAATGTCAATGGGGACGGAGAATTTTGACAACGTAAAAAATGAAATAATAGATAAATTTAAAATAATAGGTTGTCAAAAAACTCCGTCCCCATTGACACATACTATGATGAAGATGGAAAAGAAATACCATGTAATTCTATACAAGATTTATCAGAAAAAATGTTTGAGTAAGGTTTAAAAATAATTACAAAATTGTTTAAAGATTGTAGTAATAAGGATGGAGATAAAATATGAATAGGAAAAAGAAAATATTAATGCTTTGTATTGTTCTAATTATTGTATCTATTGTAGGATGTTATATATTGTTAAAAGGTTCAAAAGAAGAAATCTATTATAATTATTATGGATTTGATATGGGAAGAATACAAATTAAAGTTTACGAAAATGGTATTGTAGAAGAAGATGTTGAAATAGAAGATCCTCGACATTCAGAAAACTATAAATATCTTAAGACTTTATCTAAAAATGAATTAGATGAGATAAAAAATAATATAGATAACAAAAATTGCATATATAGGATAATTTATGGAAAAGAATATACAGGTAAAATTATGGATCATTTAGGAATCAAGATAGAAGATTTTAGACGTTAATTTTTTAAAAATTTATAATATAATAAATATAGAAAGTCAATATACAGAATGTGGTATATGTCATATGTCAATGGGGACGGAGAATTTTGACAACATAAAAAATGAAATAATAGATAAATTTAAAATAATAGGTTGTCAAAAAACTCCGTACCCATTGGCAACACAAGTTGGTGCTTATGATTATAAATTACCATTTGAAGTTAATCATAAACAAGAAATGGTTTTAGTATCTTCTCCAATGAAAAGAAAACAAGTAAATAAATATTTGGGTTATTTAAGAGAATATTTTGAAATTGAATATCGTGAAGATAAAGGAGATAGAACTGAAAATGGTATGGCAGTATTTGATTCTGCAATACCAGATAATTATGAATTATTAAAAGTAATACCAATAATAGATTTAAATTTATTTAAAGGCAAAGATATTACATTTGGATTAGTATTTAGACCTACTATTAAAGAGATAATTAATGAAAAATAAGTAAGTAAACAATAAGCAGGATAAAGAGAATGATAGCACTGCCCTAATTCATTCTATATAAATATAGGAATAGTTGTGCTATCATTTCTTATTTTGCACTTGCAAAATTGGATTAAAAATATGGAAGAATTCTACCATACTTTTTATTTAAATCAATTAATTAAAAGGTTTGCGAGGTTTTATTTTACTTCCAACTGTTGGATATATACTAGATATGTTGGATAAATCTTGGATGTTTAAATTTAGTTTCAAAATATGTTGAAATTATGGTATAATTATATATAGAAATGACAGATAAATAGTAAGTTGTTGAAATGAAGGGATAGTTAATGAAAAAGTATATTAAGGAAATTATTATAAGTGTTCCTCAATTAGTGTTATTTTATATATTACCAATATTTGCTGGACCAACTGATACAATGGGAATGGTATTTTTAATCATTATAGGAACATTTATATTATCATTACTTATTGGAATTTTATCTAATAATAAAATCAAATATTTCTATTCAATATTTACTGCAATATTATTTATACCATCAGTTTTCATTTATTATAATGAGTCAGCTTTAATTCATTCTATATGGTATTTAGTTTTTGCAAGTGTTGGATTGTTTATTGGAAGTTTGATAAACAAATTATTGAATAGAAAGTAATTCAAATTACAAGTATTAGTTTGATACGAGGAGGTTTTAATTATGAGCTTTGGTGGTTGGACAGTAGGAACAATTATAGTAATTGTTATTTGTGCTGCACTAGCAATTATATATAGAAATAAAAAAGGATGATAAAAAAATAAATTTATAGTAGGAATAGTAATTTGAAAGGAAGGTTTTATATGAAGAATTTAAAGACAGGAATATTCCTAATTGTGTTAGGTAATTTATTATATTTGGCATATATATTTTTTTGTGGAAATGAGACAAGTGATTTTGGAAAATTTAGTAGTGGATTATTAATAGGTTTATCTATTGGATGTAATTTGATAGGGGTAATTTTAATAATTTATTATATGTCAAAAAATAATAATGAAAAAGCTAAATAGTAATTTGTATTTCGAAAGGTGGTAACAATTATATGTTAGAAACATTTTTGAATGTTGTTCCTATTACTATAATAGTGGAAATAATATATGTTATTTATAGAATTATTAAAATTAAGAAAAACAAATTATCAGTTAATTATTTTTATGAAATAGTTAAATTTATTTTTGTATGTTATTTAACTGGATTAATAAATCTTGTACTCGTTCCAAGCAATCTTTGGTCGCATTTTTGGTTTTATGTAAAAAATGGATACTCTACAGGGGATAGTTTAGGTTGGTTTTCTGGAAGTTTCAATTTTGTTCCATCATTATACAAATATTTAATTAAAGGTGAACTTTCGATAGGTACTTGGGTACGAGATATGCTAATAGGTAATATGTTGATGTTTATTCCAATGGGAATTATGTTGCCATTAGTTTTCAAAAACATAAATAAAAAGAATATATTTGTTATTGCTATTTTAATTACTTTGTCAATTGAAATATTACAACCGATAGTTGGTAGAAGTTTTGATATTGACGATATAATCATGAATTTTATTGGAAGTATTATTGGATATCTAGCAGTTACAATTTTTATAAAATTGAAAGAAACAAACAAATAAATTACAATTTGTTGAAAGGATGGGATTTATGAAAAAGACAATATTAACTATTTTATTATGTGGAATTATGATTTTAGGAATTACAGGATGTGGAGAAAAGAAAGAGTATGAATTATCAATTCCTAAAGAAGAAAGTATCGAGAGCATTTCATTTGAAAAAAATGATAATAAAAAAGAAATTACAGATACCGAAGAAATCAAAGATATTATTTATGTATTAAGTGGTAGTGGTAAAGGAAGAACTACAAATGAGGAAAGCGTACAAGACTATCCAGTAAATGCAGAAGATATTATAAAAATAGAATTTAATTTGAAAGACGAAAAGCAATCAACATTATTTGTTTACAAGAAAAATGGAAAAATGTATATTGAAACACCTTATAATGGAATTTATAGAATAAATGGTGATGAATATAATTCAATGGAAAAATATACTAGAAACAATTAAATTACAATTTGTAGAGGTAAGAGTTAAATGTTAAAAAGCATTGCTTGTAGCAACGAACAATCCTTAATATAATGCTTATAGGAAAGGAGATGTTGTAAATTGCTAAAAGAAAACATTAAATCATTAAGAAAGTCAAAAGGACTTTCACAAGAAGAACTAGCTATAAAATTAAATGTGGTAAGACAAACAATTTCTAAATGGGAACAAGGTTTATCAGTACCTGATGCAGAAATGCTGATCTCAATATCAGAACTTTTTGAAACCCCTGTAAATACATTACTTGGAGAAAATATTTCTGAAAAAGAAGTAAATGATTTAAAAGCAATTTCTGAAAAACTAGAGATAATAAACTTACAATTATCACAAAGAAAAAAAGAAAAACAAAAAATAATTCATTGGTTACTTATTTCGTTATGCATAATTATACTAATCATTTTTATATCTTTGGTTTTATTAAATAGTCCATACTTAAATTGGAATTATAACGATCCTGAAAATGCTGTTTTAGGTGTTGCTTTTCATTCTTTTGAATGGATATTTATTAGAGTAGCACCAATAATAATCATTGGACTTGCTATTGGAATTATTTTAACTAGAAAGAAAAATTAAAATTATTAGTATTACAAATTACAATTTATTGATGAGATTAGTTTGAAATATAACTAGTCTTTTTATTTTGAATAAGATTTATATTTTTTGTCTAGGGTAGAAGATATTTCCATCCACGATGGAAAATTTGTCTAACATAATATAATAATATAATATAAAGAATTAATATAACAAGAATATAAATAATAATTTAAATTAGTATAAATATTTATATTAAAATATATAATATGTGCTATACTATTAATAGATTGATTTAATCAATTACTTGTTTCTATTTTTTCGCAAATGACCCATGTCATTGCTCCATAAAAAAGAAGTTCACAGACTAATTAAAGTTCTTGAACTTCTTTTTTATGAAGAGAATCTAGAGTACTTTCTTTCGTGAGGTAAGGTGTGCCAAAATTCCCCGTCCCCATTGGCATTTGATTTGCTCCAATAAAAACAAGGATACAACTAAATGTTATATCCTTGTTTTTATTTTTTGACGTAAATTTGACGTAAATTAATATCCACCAGTTTCTTGTTGTAGTGTTAAAGTAACAACGGTACCTTGTTCAACAGTTTTTCCAGAAGCAACATCTTGTGCAATTACAATTCCAGACCCATTAATTACTAAATTTAAATTAGAGGCTTCAGCAGAGTTGATTGCACTTGCGGCAGACATTCCCTTAAAGTTAGGTATTGTGGTTTCAGTTCTTTCATTTGACTTCTCTGTAAATAAATGAACTGTAGAATTCTTTATTAAAGACACACCTGGCTTTGGTAATTGATCTGTTATAACAGTAGTAGAAGCGTCCTCATCACTAGAAATTTTAACGGAAAAACCTGCATCTTTTAGAATTTGTCTTGCTTCTGCAATTGTTTTTCCTGTAACGTCAGGAAGAGTTGTTGTTGTGTAAGTAGAATTTGTAGAACTACTTGCAATTTCATTATTAGAAGGTATACCTAAGTATGGCAATACTTCTGATAAAATTTGAGATACAACAGGACCAGCAACCTGGCTACCTTGGTAGCTATCACCTTTTGGATTATATATTGTAACTAAAACTACTACTTGTGTATTTACAGTTGGAGCAAGCCCAATAAAAGATGCAACATAACCTTCATCTTCACTTCCAGAAAGAGGCTCAGATGTACCAGTTTTACCACCAACAGAATAACCTTGAACTCTAGCATATTTACCAGTACCTTCTGCAACAACATATTCCAACATATCCATTAGCTTATCTGCAGTTTCTTTTGAAACGACTTGTCTTATTTCTTTTGGTTCAACAGTGGTTACTGAATTAGTATCTGTGTTTTTAATTTCTTTTACTATACGTGGTTGCATAAGAACACCTTCATTTGCAATAGATGATACAGCGGTAATTAATTGAATAGGTGTAATTGTAAATCTTTGACCAAATGACATTGTAGCTACGTTAAATTCATTAATATTGTTTTCTGGGAAGAATACGCTATTTGATTCACCATAAAAATATGGATTAGTTCTATTAAATAGTCCGAAAGCTCTATAATACTTGTATAAAGTTTTTGCACCAATTTTTCTGCCCAATTGTATAAAAGCAGGGTTACAAGAGTTTGCTAATGCATCTCTTAAACTTTCTGAACCATGAGGATTATTGTGCCTCCAGCAATTCATAGTAACACTAGAAACTTGCTCAGAACCGGCACAGTAAAAATCTCCACGGTTGTCTGTCGTAACAATTCCTTCTTCTAAGCCGGTAGCAGCAGTAATTATTTTAAAAGTAGAACCTGGTTCATATGTACTTTGAACGGCACTATTATTCCACATTTTATAAAGAGCAGAATCTTTATCTGATGATGATAAAGTATCCCATTTTTCTTTTAATTCATTAGAATTTATAGTATATGGTGTGTTTAGATTGTAATCTGGATATGTTGCCATTGCCAAAACATCCCCAGTAGAAGGGTTCATAACTATAATATTTCCACCATCAGCTTTATTATCAATAACTGCTTGAGAAAGATATTTTTCAACAATTAATTGAACATTAACATCAAGTGAAAGAGTAACATCATTACCATTTTGAGCTGGAACGTAAGAAATTTCACCATTTGGTATTTCGCCATTTATAGAATCAGTTGTTGCAAGTAACTTGCCAGCAGTTCCAGACAAAAGATTATCAAGACTGTACTCTAATCCCATTGCACCAGAACCATCAGAACGAGTAAAGCCTATTAAGTTTGATGCTAGATTATTGTATGGGTATGCTCTTTTATTATCATCTTCTATTCTGATTCCAGAAACTATCTTGTTATCAGAAAGCCAATTTTGAAGTGAAACAATTTTTTCATGATCAACTTTTTCTACTATTTTAAAAGATGAAGTTTTTGTATTAAGCTTTTCTAAAGTTTCTGCATAATCAAGTTCAAAAATTTCGCTAAATTTGTGGGCTAAAATTTCTTTATTTACTTCTGTTTTATCTTTATATTTAACCTCTGAAGGATTTATATATACTGTATCTACACTAGTGCTTTTGGCAAGTATTTTTCCAGTAGAATCATAAATAGTTCCTCTAGAAGGGTTAATAACTTTACTAGAAAGTTGCCTTTGAACAGCTTCTTCCTTTAAACTAGCACCTTGAACAAATTGCAAAATGCATAAACGCAAAACTAATAGGATAAGTAAAGCAAATCCAATAGAAAGGGAAATGCGCAAACGCTTTTGACCTTTATTATCTATTTTAATAATTTTTGTTTTCTTTTTCATAAAATAATCACCTATAACTATTTATTAAGGAAATTGTATATTAACAAACAAAAAAAATCAATAAAATTACTAAAAAACAATGGAATAAAAAAAGTATATAGTGTATAATTTAAAAAGGTGAATTTTATTGAATTTATATGAAGAAACAAAATATATTTTAAAAAAATACAATATCGTGGCAAATAAAAAACTAGGACAGAACTTTTTAATAGATGAAAACGCAATAGAAAAGACAATAGAAGGAGCACAAACATGCGAGCATGATTTAGTTATAGAAATAGGGCCAGGACTCCGGAACTCTTACAAAACCACTATTAGAAACAGCAGGAAAGGTTATATGTATAGAACTAGATACCAGAATGATACAAATCTTGCAAGATAGATTTTCTATGTATAGTAACTTTGAATTAATAAATGATGATGTTTTAAAAGTAGATTTAAAAAGTTTAATAAAAGAAAACAAAAAAGATAAAATAAAAGCTGTTAAAATAGTTGCAAATTTGCCATACTATATAACAACACCAATAATAATGAAGTTATTGGAGGAAAGACTAGAAATAGAAAGTATAACTGTTATGGTTCAAAAAGAGGTGGCGGATAGGCTAGTTGCAAAACCAGGAGGAAAGAATTCAGGAGCTATAACATACGCTATTAGCTATTTTGCAGATGCCAAGAAAGTATTAGAAGTTCCAAACACATCATTTATGCCAGCACCAGAGGTTAATTCTAGTGTTATAAAGCTAAACATATTAAGAGAGCCATCTGTTAAAGTGGAAAGTGAAAAAATGCTATTTAATGTAATAAAACTTGCATTTGCACAAAAGAGAAAAACACTTTTAAATGCACTTACAAATGGAAAACTAGCAAACAAAGAAGAGGTAGAAAAAATGCTTATTGATTTGAATTTAGATTTGAAAATAAGAGGAGAAAAACTATCTTTACAAGACTTTGCAAGAATTGCAGATTATATGGAAGAGAAAAGATAATATATGAATAAGGAGGAACAAATGAAAAAAGAAAAAGGTATAACTCTTGTTGCTTTAGTTATAACAATTGTAGTAATGCTAATACTTGCAACAGTTACAGTTACGGTATCAATTAATGGGGGATTAATAAATACAACAAAAAGTGCAAAAGAAGAGTCAAGAGGAATGGATGTTGCAGAAGCAAAAGAAATGTGGGAAATGAGTGTAAGAGAAGATAGAGAAAATGGAAATCAAGAAAAGACACTTGACCAAATACTGGAAGAACTAAAAAATAAAGGCTTGCTTACAGAAAAAGAAGTTGAAGAGATAAAAGAAAGTGAAACCAAAACAATAACAATAGGCAGTAGAACAATTAGTTTTGATATAAAAAATAATGATATAGGTGACATAGATACATGGGATAGAACATATATTGAATCCATAAAAATAGGAGACTACGTTGATTATAATCCAACACAAAGAGTAAGTGAGAAAAATAAAAGTAAATTAACATATGTTTCTCCAGTGGGAACAGCAAGCAGTCATGGAAATGGATATGAGGAACAAACCTTTGAAGCAAGAACAGATATAAAATGGAGAGTATATGACATAAATAAAGAAACAGGAGTAATAACTCTAATATCAGAAGAGGTAATTGGGCCTAAAAGAGGAGGAACATTACAAAACAACTTTATTTTATATACTGGAATTGGCTATTTATATTCAGAACAAGAAATAGAAAGCGCATGTGCTATTTATGGTTATGGTTATGGAGCTGATACTTCTAAAAGCACAGCATATACAGTAGGCGGACCGTTTGATGATAAGATTACTGGAGCGATAGAAGGAACAGGAGCAAGAAGCATGGATTTAACAGATATTATTAGCTCAAATCCAACATTTCTATTAGGAACAATCGGCTCAATATATTATCCAACAATGTCAGGAGATAGCCTAGGAAAATCAACAGAAAAGACAGATAAGAATTTAGAATATTCTTCAACTCAAAAATATGATGTAAATGAATTGGAAGTTGGAAAGGCAAAATTCAACCTAATATTTAAAGCAAAGGATGAAGAAACAAATTTAGCATATTGGTTAAAAACAAGAACGGTTAGAAAGACTATAAGGAGTGATGCAGCAAACAATAGTATGGGATTTTGTAACTGGGTTGTTATTAACGGAAATAGAGTTAACAATAAGTATATATGTGGGTCAACAACAATAAGATTTGGTACTTCGCCAGCAACAGAGCTAGGCATTAGGCCAATAGTTGTGCTAAAAAAGGGACAAGAATTAAAAAAAGCTGAAAATCAATCAGAAGATGAAAAATATACTTTATGGAATCTGATTTAGAATAAAGCCTACAAAATGTTGACATATATATAAGAAAGATTTAAAATATATAATTATATTTTATTAATAATACAAAAGAGGAGGAAAATAAAAAATGAAAAACAACAAAGGAATAACTTTAATAGCATTAGTAATTACAATAATAGTAATGCTAATATTAGTGGGAGTAACAGTAAGTGCTGCCATAAATGGAAAACTATTTGATACAGCGAAAAAAGCGGCAAAAGATACAGAAAATGCAAAACAAGAAGAGATTGAATATATCAAAAACGTAGAGGACAAAATTGATGAGATTTTAGGAGTAACTACTAGTGACAAAGTGGAAGACATAATTTCTAAACCAGTAGAAGGTGAAACAGAAGTATATGCAATAATCTTTTCAGATGGAACTATGGAATTAAGAAAAGAAAAACCAACAGAAACAGAGAATGTAGTATTTAAAACAGAGGAAAGTTTTTCAAATAAATTATTCAAAAACAAAAAAGAAATACCTTGGATATCATATGTAGATTCAATAAAAGAAGTAAAAATAGCTGATGAAATAGTACCAAGGACAACGGCAATGTGGTTCCAAGGACTTAAAAACTTAACAAAAATATCAAATATTCAAAATTTAAAAACTGATAAAGTGGCATCTATGGAATCAATGTTTGATGGATGTACATCATTAGAAGAAGTTGATGTATCTGGATTTAACACTCAAGAAGTAATAAACATGTGTGCTATGTTCCAAAATTGCTCTAAAATAAAAAGCTTAGCAGTAAATAACTGGAATACAAGTAAAGTTATAGATATGAGCTATATGTTTAATAAATGTAGTGCATTAACAAATATTGATGTATCTAAATTTAACACTCAAGAAGTAATAAACATGTGTGCTATGTTCCAAAATTGCTCTACAATAAAAAGTTTAGCAGTAAATAACTGGAATACAAGTAAAGTTATAAATATGAGCTATATGTTTTTTTTATGTAGTGCATTAACTGATGTTGATTTAAGCAATTTTAATACAAGTAATGTAACTACATTGAAATGTATGTTTTACGAGTGTAGAAAAGTAAAAGAGTTAAATGTTGCAAATTGGGATACAAGCAATGTAACAGATATGAGTTGGATGTTTCAATATTGTACAACTATAACAAAGTTGCCTGTGGAAAACTGGAATACAAGTAATGTTAAAGATTTTTCACATATGTTCTGGCAATGTGAAAAAGTAACTGCACTTAATTTATCTAATTGGGATACAAGTAGTGCAACAAATATGAACTCAATGTTTGCTAGATGCTATGTACTAGAAAGTATAGACGTAAGTAGTTTTGACACAAGTAAGGTTGAGGATATGGTATGGATGTTTAGAATGTGTTATAAATTAAAGAGCTTAGACATATCTAATTTTGATACATCTAAGTGTGTATACTTTTACTATATGTTTGAAGGTTGTAGTGAGTTAGAAAACTTAGAATTAGGAAATTTGAATACAGAAAATGTAATAAATTTTGAAGGAATGTTTACTGGATGTAAGAAATTAAAAACTACAATTCCAATAAATGCACAAGCACTTGTTGGAGCTACAATAGGACAAAATGACTATGATTATGCATATATGTTAAATGGAGCAGCAACAGCAGAAGGAGCACAAATAACAATTAGATATAAAGCAAGTCAAAAAGATATAATAGACAAAATGGTAGAAACAAAATCAGCTAATTCTAATATTGTATTAGAAGTTGTAGCAGAATAACAAAACAAATTAGAGGTCATCAACAGATGGCCTCTTTTGCTACTTAAAAATTGACAAAATAGCCATTTTGAGGTACAATTATAGTGTTTTGAATTAAAGGAGAGATAAAAATATATGTCAAATTTAAATGTTAAATTGCTAAAAAATGTAGAGTCAAAAACAAAAATATATTTAGCGATAATAGCAATTATTTTAATAGCATTATGTATAAATAATATAGCATATATAATTCCAAGTATAATTGGATATGCATTAATAATTGTATACACAATATGGGTTTATAAGAGAAGAAAGAGTGAAATATCAAATTATATAACGGATTTAACAATAAATGTAGACTCAGCAGCTAAAAACACATTAATAAATTCACCATTTCCAATAATAATACTAGAAACAGATGGAAATGTTATATGGAGAAGCTCAAAATTTAATAAAGAGTTTGCAAATGTTGGAATAAATTCTTATATAGATGATATAGCAAAAGAAATAAAGATGGATATAGAAAATCAAGATACAACTCAAATTGATAAACAAATAAGCATAGAAGATAAAATTTATCATGTAATAGGAAACTTCGTAAAAATAAAGCAAAAGAATACTAAAAAAACAAGCAAGTATATGACAATATTATATTTTGTAGATGTAACAGAAAAGCAAGAAATACTAAAAAAATATGAACAATCAAAATTATGTGTTGGTATTATTATGGTGGATAATTACGAAGAAGTAATTCAAAGAGTTCAACCAGAAGAAACACCACAAATAATGGCAAAAATAGAAAAAGAATTATATGACTGGGCAAATGATGTTCAAGGAATTATGATAAAAAAAGAAAGAGATACATTTGTATTTATATTTGAACAAAAATTTCTAGACAAAATGAAAGAAGAGAAATTTGCTATACTAGACAAGATAAAAGAAATAAGAAATGAAGAAAATTTACAAATAACATTAAGTATAGCAATATCTAATGAGGGAAATACAAATTATGAAAAATATCAATCAGCAACAGATGCAATGGATATTGCATTAGGTAGAGGCGGAGACCAAACTGTTATAAAAACAGATGGAAAATATGTATTCTTTGGAGAGCACAAGAGTTAGAAAAAAGAACAAAAGTAAAAGCAAGAGTTGTAGCACATGCTTTGGAAGAATTAATACAAGATGCAAGTAATGTAATAATAATGGGACATTTAAATGGAGATATAGACTCAATGGGCTCAAGCTTAGGATTATATAGATTTGCAAAAACATTAGGAAAAGACGCATATGTAGTAAACAATACAACAGGTTTATCACTAAATAGCTTTATAGAAACATTACAAAAACAAGACGAATATAAAGAAATTTTAGTAGATAAAAGTAAAGCATTATCATTAATTACAGAGGATAGTTTACTTATAATAACAGATACTCATAAAAAAAGTTATGTGGAAGTTCCAGAGCTATTAGATAAAACAGAAAAAATAGTAATAGTTGATCATCATAGAAGAGGAACAGATTATATAGAAAATGCAATGCTTACATTCCATGAGGCCTATGCTTCATCTGCAGCAGAATTAGTAACAGAAATAATAGAATATGGAACAAATAATGTTCAATTAAAACAAATAGAGGCAGAGAGCTTATATGCGGGAATTATGGTAGATACAAAGAACTTCACATTTAAAACAGGTGTAAGAACATTTGAAGCAGCAGCATATTTAAGAAAATATGGTATAGATATAATAAAAATAAAAAAATGGTTTCAAAGCGACTTAGAAAGTTATAGTGTTATTGCAGATATAGTTAAAAGAGCAGAAATAATAAATGATACAATAGGAATTTCTGAATATGAAGAAAAGGATAAAAATGCAAATTTAATATGCGCAAAAGCAGCAGATGAACTTCTTACAATTAGCAATATAACAGCATCGTTTGTAATAGGAAATTTAGGAGATAAAATATGTATTAGTGGACGTTCAATAGGTGATATAAATGTTCAAATAATACTAGAAAAACTTCGGAGGCGGAGGACATATTACACTTGCAGGAGCACAACTAGAGGGAATGACTATGGAAGAAGCAAAACATGAATTAATAATAAGAATAAATGAATATTTTACAGAACAATCTTAAAATATACAATAAACCACTAAAAAAGATAAAATTTAAGAGACAAAAGAGAAATATTTAAATAAATATATCACAAAATGCAAAAAACTTTTTCTTATTTGACAACTGTATACGACAAAAAAATTAGCTTATGAATGGTAAAATAACAAAATGTAGAGGCAGACAAGCTATGAATGCCAAAATACACAGAAGATTAGAAAAAGTATGAAGGTGGTAAAAGGATGTTTCAAAATTTAGCAGATGAAAAACAAGAAGATTATATAGAAGAACAAAATGAAGAGATAGAAAACAAAAAGAAAATTAATTTAAAAAAATTGTTTTCTGTATCTAATATAATTTTATATGCAATATCATTTATGGCATCAATGGTTAGTTTCGGAGGAGAATTTGCTCCTTTCGGACTAGCTATATTCGCGGCAGTATGTAGTAACGAAATTCCAGCAGGATTAGTATATATCTTTGCTGGAATAGGTACGCTTATAGGATTTGGACCAAAAGGATTTTTATCTTATTTATTAAGTTCATTAATATTTATAGCTTTGCTACTAATATTCAAGCCAAAAAGAAGATATCCAGCGAGAAACGAAAAGCAGAAACTAGGATTTTATGTTTTTGCTTCTGCCTTTATTGTACAAGCTGGAAAAATGTTTTTTTCAATATTTTTAGTATATGATTTATTAGCAAGTATTGTTTTTGCTTTAATATCATATATGTTCTATAAAATATTTACAAATTCAATTACAGTTGTAAAAGAATATGGAAAGAAAATGGCATTTACAGTAGAAGAGGTAATGGGAGCAAGTTTGTTGGTATCAATTGCATTATACTCTTTACATGGTTTGCAAATTTTTGGATTATCTATTAGCAATATATTAAGCATAATGTTAGTACTATTCCTAGGATGGAAAAATGGAATGCTAATAGGTGCAACAGCAGGAATAACAATAGGAATGGTTTTGGGGATAATAGGTTCAAGTAGTCCTGTACTAGTTGCTTCTTATGCAATATCTCGGAATGTTTGCTGGAATGTTAAACAAACTAGGAAAGATAGGTGTTATAGTAGGATTTTGTTTAGGTAATGCAATACTTACATATGTTGCAAATGGAAACACAATAGCTGTAATAACAATAAGAGAAATACTAATAGCTTCATTAGGTTTATTGTTATTACCTAAAAACGTAAATATAGATATTGCAGATATTGTAGGAAAAACAAAACTTTTACCTGTAACAGGAGGAGTGCTAGAAGGAGATACAAAAACAGTAGAAAAATTAAATACAGTTTCTGAGACAATTTCTGAAATAGCAAAAAGCTATCAAGAAGTGGCAGCAACAACAGCAGAAACAGAAGAAGAGCTTCAAGAAGATGCAAAAAAATATTTTAAAGAAGAGTTACTAAATAATTTAGAGGACTTTTCAGACAACTTACTATATGAAGATTTTGTTGATATGGAAGATGAATTGTTAGATAGCATATATGATGTTCTAGAAAAAGATGAAGAAATTGATAAGGACAAATTATTAAAATTATTAGAAGATAATAATAACTATATTATAGGTTTAGACAATGAAGGAACAAAAAAAACAATAGAGGAAAACTTAGAACAGATAGTAAAAACAATAAATCATACATATAGAATAAACAAATTAAATCTTGTTTGGAAACAAAGAGAAGCAAGTAATAAAAAAACATTAGCAAATCAACTTGGTGGAGTATCAAAAGTAATATCATCACTAGCAGATGATATAGAGGATAAAGAAGAAAAAGAAGAAGAGAAAATTCAATTTAATTTAAAAATTGCATCAGCAAAAGTAACAAAAAGCAAAAGCGAAGTATCAGGAGATACAAGCATACAAACAAAATTACATGATGGAAAATTTATGATGGCAATAAGTGATGGAATGGGATCACGGACCAAGAGCTAAAAAAAGTAGTTCAACAGTTATAAAAATGCTAGAAAGATTATTAAAAACAGGATTTGATAAAGATGTTTCAATAGGATTAATAAACTCATCTGTTAACTTGAATTCAAATGATGAAACATATGCAACAATAGATATATCTGTTTTTAATAGAAGCACAGGAAATATAGAGTTTGTAAAAAATGGTGCATGCCCAACATTTATAAAATCAAAGAATAAAGTAGAAGTAATAAAAGCTATATCATTACCAGCAGGAATTGTAGACAAAATAGACCTAGTAGTATATGACAAGGATTTAAAAGGTGGAGAAATTGTTGTAATGTGTAGCGATGGAATATTAGAATCTAACCAAGAGCTGGAGAATAAAGAATTATGGGTAAAAGATATGTTAGAGAACATAGAAACAGATGATGTTCAAAAAATAGCCGATATAGTATTACAAGAAGCAATAGACAATGATTATGGAATACCAAAAGACGACATGACAGTATTAGTTGCAAAAATTGAGAAAATATAAAATTTGTCAAAAAGTATTTACAAAATTTGAAAATATGTTATAATAAAAATAGGAAATGGAGAACCACAAACGTGGTTTGCCAGTGTGATATATAAAAACACATCTACAATGGTCAAATTACAGATGTGTTTTTTATTGCTTTATTTTTGTTTGCTAATTATTATAACTAAAGCTATAATCAAGGCAAACGCAATGATAGTTACTGATATTAAACCAGCAAATAGTAATTTTATTATTAGCAATAAGGTTGTTTCTATCATACGCCTCACCTCCTTTATGTAGGAGGCAAACCACATCTGCTTATCTCATTTCCTATGAATGTAATTATATAAAAACTGGAAATAAAAGTCAATAAAAATTGCCAAAAAAACAACAAAAAATAAAATATATAAATAATTGACAAAAGAGTAAAAAAATTATAAAATATAATACAGTAAAAAGCGTTTGATAAATGGAAATAATTAAAAATTATTTTGTGACACATTTAGAGCTATATAAAAAATCAAAAAAAGTGGGATTACAATCCAATAAGGGTGGCACCGCGGAGAATAAAGAATCTTCGTCCCTGTATACTAGTGTATACAGGGACTTTTTGTATGAAAAAAGCTTTTTCTAAAGGGAGGAAAAAATATGAGCAAATACAGAACTAATAACTGTGGAGAATTAAGAATAAGTGATGTTGGAAAAACAGTAAAACTAGCAGGTTGGGTACAAACAATAAGAAATCTAGGAGCAATGAAATTTATAGATTTAAGAGATGAGGACGGAATTACACAAGTAGTTGTATCTGCAGAAATGGATTTAAAAGATATAGTAACAGAAAGTGCAATTGGAGTTACAGGAACTGTAATAGAAAGAGCAAGTAAAAACAATAAAATTCCAACAGGAGATATAGAAATTGAAGCAAAAGAAATAGAAATATTAGGTAAATGCAAAAATGTTTTACCATTTGAAATAAATTCAGAGAAAACAGGAGAAGCAAGAGAAGATTTAAGACTAGAATATAGATTTTTAGACTTAAGAAACAATAAATTACATCAAACAATTAAACTTCGTTCTGAAATAATGAAAACATTAAGAAGCAAAATGGATGAACTAGGTTTTACAGAAATACAAACACCAATACTTGCAAACTCATCACCAGAAGGAGCAAGAGACTTTTTAGTACCAAGTAGAATACATCCAGGAGAATTTTATGCACTTCCACAAGCACCACAACAATTTAAGCAATTATTAATGGTTAGTGGATTTAATAAATATTATCAAATAGCACCATGCTTTAGAGATGAAGATCCAAGAGCAGATAGAGCACCAGGAGAATTTTATCAATTAGATTTTGAAATGAGCTTTGCAGAACAAGAAGATGTACTAAAAGTTTTAGAAGATATATTTACAACAGTATTTACAAAACATACAAATTGGAAAGTAGATCAAGCACCATTTATTAGAATTCCATATTTAGAAGCAATGGAAAAATACGGTTCAGACAAACCAGATTTAAGAAATCCACTTATAATACAAGATGTAACAGAAGTATTTAAAAATACAGAATTCAATGCATTTAAAGACAAAACAATAAAAGCAATTGTAGTGCCAAATGGTGGGGCACAAACTAGAAAATTCTTTGATAGTATGACTGAATTTGCAGTTCAAGAAGCAGGTGCAAAAGGTTTAGCTTGGGTAAAATTTGATGAAGCAAACAACCAAGTTGGAGGAATTGCAAAATTTATAGATGAAGAAACAAAAACAAAATTACAAGAAAAATTAGTGGCAAAAAAAGAAGATTCAATATTCTTTATAGCTGATGAATTTAAGACAGCGCAAAAAGTTGCGGGAGCAGTAAGAATAGAACTTGGAAACAGATTAGATTTAATTAAAAAAGGCGAATATAAATTATGCTTTATAGTAGATTTCCCAATGTATGAATTATCTGATGAAGGAAAAATAGATTTTTGCCATAATCCATTCTCAATGCCACAAGGTGAAATGGAAGCTTTAGAAACAATGAATCCACTAGATATTTTGGCATATCAATATGATGTAGTTTGTAATGGATATGAAGTAGCATCAGGAGCAGTAAGAAACCATAATCCAGAAATAATGGTAAAAGCATTTGAGATTGCAGGATATCAAGAAGAAGATATAAAAAATAGATTTGGAGCATTATATACAGCATTCCAATATGGAGCACCACCACATGCTGGAGCAGCACCTGGATTAGATAGAATGGTAATGCTTGTTGCAGACTCAAACAATATTAGAGAAGTAATAGCATTCCCTAAAAATAAAAAAGCAAGAGACTTACTTATGAGAGCTCCAAGCAAAGTAACAGAAGAACAATTAAAAGATGTTCATATAAAAATAGACACAGATAAAGAGTAATTACAAAATCCAATCTATCAACTCAATTAAAAATTATATAGGATGAAAATATGAAAAAGATACTAATTACAGAGAAGCCATCTGTTGCGATGGAATTTGCAAAAGCTTTAAAAATTAATACAAATAGAAAAAATGGATATTTAGAATCAGAAGAGTGGATAATCACTTGGTGTGTTGGGCATTTAGTTACTATGTCATACCCAGAAAAATATGATGAAAAACTAAAACAATGGAGATTAGACACTCTTCCATTTGTGCCTAAAGAATGGAAATATGAGATAATACCACAGGTTGCAAATCAGTTTAATATAATCCAGAATTTATTGCAAAGAGACGATATAAGCGAAATATATAATGCAGGTGACTCGGGACGAGAAGGAGAGTATATACAAAGACTTGTGTTAATGATGGCAAAACCAAATCCAAGCATAAAAATAAAACGTGTTTGGATAGATTCGCAAACAGAAGAGGAAATTCTAAGAGGAATAAGAGAAGCAAAAGATGCTTCAGAATATGATAGTTTATCTGATTCTGCATATTTAAGAGCAAAAGAAGATTACCTAATAGGAATAAATTTTTCTAGATTGCTTTCAATTACACAAGGAAGAATGGTAGCAAAACAAGTAAATGAAGAAAGAACTTCTATTGCAATAGGACGAGTTATGACATGCGTTTTAGGAATGGTAGTTGCAAGAGAGCGAGAAATAAGAAACTTTGTTAAAACCAAATACTATAAAATTACAGGGAAATTTGGCGAAGAGCAGAGCTTTTGCGAGGCGGAATGGAAGGTAAATGAAAAATCAATAGAATACAATTCTGCAAAGTTATATAATGAAACAGGATTTAAGAAAAAAGAAGATGCAGAAGGATTTATAAATAAAATAAAAGATAAAGTGGCAGTAGTAACAGAAATAAAAAAATCAAAACAAAAAGAAAATCCTCCACTTTTATTTAACTTGGCAGAAATTCAAAATGAATGCTCTAAAAAGTTTAAAATAAAACCAGATGAAACACTTGCAGTAATTCAGGAATTGTATGAGAAAAAATTAGTTACATACCCAAGAACAGATGCAAGAGTGCTTTCAACAGCAGTTGCAAAAGAGATTACTAAAAACTTAAATGGAATAGCAAAAGGATTTAAAGATGACGAAGTTCAAAAATACATTAATAAAATGAAAGAAGAAAAATATTCTACAAATTTAGTAAAGACAAAATATGTAAATGATAGCAAAATAACAGACCACTATGCAATAATACCAACAGGTCAGGGCTATGAGAATCATGAAAAATTAAATCAATTGCAAAAAGATATTTATAAAATAATAGTAAAAAGATTTCTGGCTATATTTTATCCACCAGCAGAATTTAATAAATTAAATATAACAATAAATATAGAAAACGAAATATTTACAGCAAGCCAAAAAGTTTGTATAAAACAAGGATATTTAGAGATATTAAAACCAAATGTAGGTACTGATAATCAAAAAAATGATACAGATGTAGAGAGCACGCCCCAGGGTGACCAACAAGCCAGTACGTTTCTAAACACACTAAAAAAAGGACAAGAAATAAAAATACTAGAATTAACAACAAAAGAAGCTGAGACATCTCCACCAACAAGATATAACTCAGGTTCTATGATTTTAGCAATGGAAAATGCAGGGAAATTAATAGAAGATGAAGAGTTAAGAGAGCAAATAAAAGGAGCAGGGATAGGAACAAGTGCAACAAGAGCAGAAATAATAAAAAAACTAGAAAAAATAAATTATATTGCAATAAACAATAAAACACAAATAATTACACCAACACCAAAAGGTGAAGCAATATATGATGTAGTAAATAAAACTATGCCGGATATGCTTAACCCAAAGCTAACAGCAAGTTGGGAAAAAGGGCTAGACATGGTAGCAAAAAAAGAAATACCACCAAATGAATTTATGACTAAACTAGAAGCATATGTAAATTCTAAATTTGATAAATTAGTAATGAGGTAGACTAATAACAACTTTATGATATAATATAGAAAAAATTAAAAATAAGGGGAAAAAAGTAATGGTAGGATTTATTATTTTTATAATTATACTATGTATTGTAATTCCTAAAAAAGAAATGTACAAGTATAATGAGGGAGTTAGTGTAACTAGATTAATGAATTTATTAAAAAAACAAAGATTTTCAGAGATAAAAACTAAACAACTTAATGGAAACATTACGATTATTACTGCAAATAATTTAGGAGAGAATTTTTTATATGCAATGAGAAACGATATGACTTCAATAAATCCAAGCAATATAGAAACTATTTATGAGTATTCAAAAAAAGCACATATTCATAATACTATAGTAGTGGTAAAATCTTTAAAAGGTGGAATAACCGACAATGCAGAAAGTAAGGCGAAAGAATACGATTTAGATGTAGTAGAAGGGAATGAACTAATAAAAATGCTAGATCAAGAAAAAGCTTCAATATTAAAAACAAGCGATACATCTGATGATACTTGTGAGATAGATTATTCTCAAAATGAGGATCCGATATCTGAAAAATCAAGTATATTAAAAGAGCTATTCAAAGGTCCGGATAGATTATAACTACTTGACATATTATGTAAAGCATGATATAATAGTAGTACAACTAGGATATGCTAGATGTAGCAATCTAGTTGATTATATAGATTCTCTTCTATAAGTAATAAAAAGAAACAAGGAGGTTTTGATGGAAGAGTGTAATTAGAAAAGGAGCATTTGTTAAGAGTAATAAATGTTCCTTTTCATTTGGCTAAAAAACGATTTAATTTATTATTTATTACTAGATTCTTTAAAACTAATATGCTAATATATTAGTGTAAACAAAGGAGGTTACTATGCCAAATATAATTGATTATATAGAATGGAGAGGCGATTTAAGTTTTGAAAACTCTCCAATAAACGAAATAGATGATATAATTTTTGCTAGATTTTCGTATTTACCATTTAAATGTATAGAACTAAAAGATATTGATACAATAGAAAATATTGCACTAAAAATGAAAGACCTAGATATAGAAAACTATTTATGGAACGATGATAAAGTTTTCTTACAAAAAATAGGTAATTGTCAAAGATTTAAAGATATAAAAGTATCTGATTACGTAGAAATTTTTGATGAAGCTGCAGAGAAACAGTTTGCAGCTATTACGCTATGGATTCAAAAAAATCAAAAATATATATCTTTTAGAGGAACAGATTCATCTCTTGTTGGATGGAAAGAAGATATAAATATGGGATTTAAAAAAGATGTTCCATCACAAAAAGAAGCTGTTAAATACTTAAATTCAATGGCAGAAAAATATAAAGAAAAACTTATTGTAGGAGGACATTCTAAAGGGGGAAATTTAGCAGTTTATTCAGCAGTATTTTGTAAAGATAGTGTTAAAAATAGAATAGAAAGAGTTATAAATGCTGATGGACCTGGATTTGACAAAAGCGTAATTTTAACAGATAATTACAAAAAAATATTGAACAAAATTCAAACATATATACCACAATCTTCAATAGTTGGAAGACTATTAGAGCATGAAGAAGAATATCAAGTAGTAAAAAGTATTCAAAAAGGCGTCATGCAACATGATATATATTCATGGGAAATTGAACCTACAAAGCTAATTAGAATACCAACAGTTACAAATAATAGCGAGATTTTTAATGGTATTGTAAGTGATTGGCTAAAAAACACAACTCCTGAGCAAAGAGAAAATTTTATAAACATAATATATGAAATAATATTGGAAACACAAGCTCAAAAAACTAGCGATTTTAGAGTAGAAACAGCAAAAAAAATAGGAATAATTTTAAATGGATATATAAATATAGATTCAGAAGATAAAAAAGAAATTGAACATATGGTAAAGCTAATATTAGAAAGTGCATTTAAAGTATTAAAAGAGAATAGAAATGCAAATAAACTTATGGAAAAAGAAAAAAAGCAAAAAAATAAATAAGGGAGAAAAGTCTTATGAATGTTAGCTTGGATTGGTATAAGATATTTTATGAAGTAGCAAAAAAACAGAATATAACAGTAGCAGCAGAAAACTTGTGTATTTCTCAACCAGCAGTTAGTCAAACAATAAAACAGCTAGAAGAAAGTTTAAATGCAGAATTGTTTTTAAGAACAAAAAAAGGGGTAACTTTAACTAAAGAAGGAGAAGTACTATATTCATATATCTCAGAAGCAATGGGAAAAATTAAGTTGGGAGAGGCAAAAGTTTTAGAGCAAGTTAATTTGGAAAGTGGAGAGATAAGAATAGGATCAAGCGATATGTGCTTGCAATTTTTCTTGCTTCAATATTTAGAAGAGTTTCAAAAGATATATCCTAAAATTAAGATAAGTATTACCAATGGACCAACGCCAGAAACTATAAAACTTTTAAAAGAAGACAAAATAGACTTTGGTTTGGTAAGTGAACCATTTGAAGTAGAGGAAAAATTTACAGCTATAGAAGTATGTAAAATTAAAGATATATTTGTTTGTGGGGAAAAATATAAAGATCTATCAAAACAAAAAGTTAGTTTAAAAGAATTAGAGAAATATCCATTAATATGTTTAGAAGAGCATACAAGTACAAGAAAATACATAGACGAAAAATTTAAAGAGAATAATGCAGAATGCAATCCAAAATATGAGCTTGCAACAAGTAATTTAATAGTAGATTTTGCTAAAAGAAATTTTGGAATTGGAGTTGTAGTTGATAAATTTGCAGAAGAAAAATTAAAAAATAAAGAAATATATCAGATTAATATAAAAGAAAAAATAGAACCAAGAAATATATGTATAATAAAGAAAGATAAATTAATATCAAAAGCTTCAAACGAATTACTTAAATTTATTATCGATAAGTAAAACTTATCGATACCATAAATAATATATATTTTACTTATATAAAGAAAGACGTTAAAATAGATAATGTAGTAGGAATTCTACATTATCTATTTTTTATATACTAGAAAATTTCTCATTTCCTAGTATATAAAAAATGCTATAATCGCTATTGCCTTTGAGATTTCCTCATTTCATTCGGAAACTCAAATCGGCGAGAACAAAGGGCGACTAAAGTCGCTTTGTTAGGAGGTAATATTTATGGTAAGTGCAATTGTTGGAGGAAACTGGGGAGACGAAGGAAAAGGAAAGATGTGTGATATCTTATCAAAAGATGCAGATGTAGTTATTAGATTTCAAGGAGGAGCAAATGCAGGGCATACAATAGTAAACGAATATGGAAAAACTGCTTTACACATGTTACCATCAGGAATTTTTAGACAAGATGTTATAAATGTAATTGGACAAGGAGTTGCTTTTGATATTAATGCATTCTTTGAAGAACTAAAATCTGTTAAAGAAAAAGGAATGAAAAATCCAAACATAGTTATTTCAGATAGAGTTCAAATATTAATGCCATATCATATTAAATTAGATGAGTTAGAAGAGCAAAGATTAGGAAAAGCAAGTTTTGGTTCAACAAAATCAGGAATTGCACCATTCTATTCTGATAAATACGCAAAAATAGGAATACAAATTTCAGAGATATATGATGATGAGCACTTAAAAAACAGACTAACAAATATTCTAACTGCAAAAAATAAAATAATATCAGCTTTATATGGAGAAGAAAATCAAGTAGATATTGAAGAGATGTATGAATTTTTGGTAAACTCAAGAGATAAACTAAAACCATATTTATGCAATGTAGTTAAATTAGTAAATGAAAAAATAAAAGAAAATAAAAATATAATAATAGAAGGACAATTAGGAACATTAAGAGATATAGACAATGGAATATATCCATTTACAACTTCATCTTCACCACTTGCAGGATTTGGAGCAGTAGGAGCAGGTATTCCACCTTATGAAATTAAAAAGATATATACAATAGTAAAAGCATATTCTACATGTGTTGGAGCAGGAGCCTTTACAACAGAAATATCTGGAGAAGAAGCAAAAGAATTAAGAGATAGAGGTGGAGAATATGGAGCAAAAACAGGTAGACCAAGAAGAGTAGGTTGGTTTGATACAGTTGCAACAAGATATGGATGTATGGTACAAGGGGCAACAGATGTTGTTTTGTCATTAGTAGATGTATTAGGATATCTTGACAAAATACCAGTATGTACAGCATACGAAATTGATGGAAAAATAGTAAAAGACTTTCCACCTACAATAGAATTAAACAAAGCAAAACCAGTATATGAATATTTAGATGGATGGAAATGTGATATAAGCAATATTAAAAAATATGAAGACTTACCAGAGAATACAAAAAAATATATTGAATTTATAGAAAAGAAAATAGAACGCCCAATAAAAATAATAGGAAACGGACCAAGAAGAGAAGATATAATATTGAAATAAAGTAGAAAGTGCCAAAAGGGACGGGGAATTTTGGCACAATAAATAATAAAATTTATAAATAACCTCTATATGAATAATTCATATAGAGGTTATTTAGTATTAATCTTTAAAATATTGATACACTTAAAGACGTATGATATAATGCACCAAAAGGAGTTGAAAGACTTTGGGCAGAAACAAAAGAAATAAAAATATAAGCACAAAAAAGGCAATATATGTTTTAATTATTTTTGCAATTATAACTGTATTTACATATTGGAATGAAAAAAATGATTATAATTCGAAAAACATACAAAATAGTGAAAATACCTTTGGAAAAGCTACATATTCTACCTTACAAGACATACCAGAATATAATGGGGAAATATGTGTAATGATAAATGAAAACAAACCATATTTTACTGATGCGGATTATACTACAGAAGTTTTTGAGAATTACAGCGATTTAGATTATTTACAAAGGTGTGGGGTAGCTTACGCAAATATATGTAAAGAAATAATGCCACCAGAAGGAGACGAAAGAGGAGATATTAGCTCTATTCATCCAACAGGATGGAAACAAGCAAAATTTAATGGAGAATATTTATATAATAGGTGCCATTTAATAGCTCATAGCCTTTCAGATGAGGACGCAAATAAGCAGAACTTAATTACAGGGACAAGATATTTTAATGTGCAAGGAATGTTGCCAATTGAAAGATTAGTGCTTGAATATATAAATAAAAATCAAAACAATCATGTTCTTTATAGGGTTACTCCTATTTTTAAAGGAGAAAATCTTTTAGCAACCGGAGTAGAAATGGAAGCATATTCTGTAGAAGACAATGGAAAGCTATCCTTTAATGTATTTATCTACAACATACAACCAGGAGCAAATATTAATTATGCAACAGGGGAATTGTTAAACAATTAGTTGACAAATTATGTAAAAAAATATATAATCGCTCTAAATTTAAGTCTTTTTACTATATTTCTATAGTAAATTTCCCAAGAAAAACAAAAACTTAAATAGGAGAGTGATTGTTATTGAGATTAGATTTTATTAATAACATAGTTAATAATGCAAAGAACAATAAATTTTTTCTAGAGGAGTTACAAAATAGCATAACAAAAAACAAATATTTTAATAGTGAAAAGGAGGATATACCTTTGACTAATCCTACTTATAATGAAAATAGAATAATTACAAAATACAGAGACAAAATGCTTATTGAGAGAGCTAACATCTTAAATAATTATGCAAAACAAACATTAAATAAAGGAGAGATGTATTACATATATAGTAAAAATTCTAAAATTATAGATGACTATAACTTATGTATATGTAGAGAAGAAATGAGCCATGCTATTATAGAGATAAATAAAGCTAACCTACCAAACGAAGCTAAAATAGGAAGTGTGTTAAGAAAATTTGGTAATAGCTACATACTAGATGAAGAAGCAACCAAAGAGGTTGAAGAAAAAATATGTAACATGAAAGCTGAATTATTAAAAGAACAAACAGAATATTTAAAAAGCAAAAGAATGGAAGGGCATATTTATGAAATGTCAGAAAATAATGGAGACAGAGCATGGCTATTTGATATTACAAGTGGCAGTAATGAAGGAGTAGAAGAAATAGATTTTGATATAGATTTGTTGAAAACTAGTAAAGAAGGAGATCTATTTATATACAAAAATGGGAAATATCAAAAATACCAATAAATGCCAATGCCAAAAGGGACGGGGAATTTTGACACAATGAAACAGCAATAAAATAAAATTCATAAACACACCTCTGTGCGAATACAATTAAACAAATGTATTCGTATGGAGGTTTTGCTTTTATGAGAGGAGTTTCAATAGAGGAAAGAGCAGTAGCTCTAGCACAATATATAATAGATTCAAAAGATACAGTACGTGGAGCAGCTAAAAAATTTGGAATCTCAAAATCAACAGTACACAAAGACGTAAGTGAAAGGCTAATACATATAAATCATGCATTAGCAATAGAAGTTAGAAAAGTATTAGACGAGAATAAAGCAGAAAGGCACATAAGAGGAGGAATGGCTACTAAATTAAAATATAGCCATGAAAAAGATATAGCAGGTTAATATAAAAACGTAAATTTATTTATTAAATAAAAATTCCAAGAAAGTTTCTTGGAATTTTTTTATATACTATAATCGCTATTGCCTTTGAGATTTCCTCATTTCATTCAGAAACTCAAATCGGCGAGAAGAAAAGCGTGGCAAAGCCACTTTTCTTGTGCTTACTAGAAATTATTTCTTCTTTGTTGTTTTCTTGCTTTTCTACATTCTGGGCATCTTACAGGATCATTTTCAAATCCTTTTTCTGCATAAAAAGCTTGTTCACCTTCTGTGAAAACAAATTCAGCACCACAGTCTTTGCATGTTAATGTTTTGTCTGCCATTGTATAATACCTCCTTCTTAGAAATTCTAATTTAATTATTTTGACACAAATGATCCTATCTAAAAAGAAGGGTAAAAGTCTCTAATAAATTAAATTGGCTGAGCTTTACAACCATTCACAGTATAACATTAAAAATGGTAAAAAACAATAGTTAAAAAAATAAAAATAACGCACATTTCGCCAAAAAGCGACATAAGATATACTAGCCAAAATATTTTTTGAGGTGATAAATGTGAATATAAAAAAAGGAGATATAGTAGGAAGAAAATCATATGGAAAAGATATATATTTTATAGTAAATCAAATTTTGACTACTACTAGAAATCATAAATTTGCAATATTAAAAGGATTAAATATTAGAATTGAGGCAGACAGCCCAATTGAAGATTTAGAAATAATAGGGAAAGATGAAATAATAAGTAGTATAAAAAAATACGATAGTTTTTTAGAAGAAAGAATAAAAAAAAATAGAATCTATGAAAGCAATGAAAAAAACTTTACTAGGCAAAAAATATATTTAGGCAAAATATTGCATCTAGATGGTGACAGAAGATATAGTGATAAATCCGCAAAATACTATAATAAAGCAGGTTTAAATGCGATAGTAAAAAATGTACCAGAAAATAGGCAAGCAAGTATTGTAGTACCACTTTTAAAAAAATATAATCCAGATATATTAATAGTTACAGGGCATGATGCAATGCTAAAAAAAGGAACTAATTACAATAATATATATAATTATAGAAATTCGAGGCATTTTATAAATACAGTAAAAGAAGCAAGAAGATGGGGATCTTCTTCAGATAAACTTGTAATATTTGCAGGCGCGTGTCAAAGCTTTTACGAAGCAATAATAGCATCTGGAGCAGACTTTGCATCATCACCGGGAAGGATTTTAATAGATTTCGTTGATCCATTAATTGTAGCAGAAAAAATAGCTATTGCAGATGAATGTAGATTTGTTACAAGCAATGAAATTTCAAGAGAAATAAAAGAAGGTGTAAAAGGAGTAAGTGGCGTTGGAGCCAGGGGAAAAAAGAAAATTATAGGTTAGTAATAGTAATGTAACAATAATGTAACATAAATGTAATAAAGCAAAGACAAAACACGAAAACACTTACAGTACCAACAATTGCAAAAGATAAACAAACTCCATTCTTTTTTGACATTTTTCATACCCGATGATATAATAACGCTAACCAAATTAGTGAAGGTGCGTGATTATATGATCTACAAAAATGATATTTCTTCATTAAAAGAAGAAATAGGAGAAAAAATTGGACAAAAGATAATTGTTAAAGGATCACTTGGGAGAAACAAACCTTTTGAAGAGGAAGCTGTTATTAAAGAAACATACCCTAACATTTTTGTGGTAAAGTATGAAGAACATGACACGAATGTAAGTTACAGATATACAGACATACTTACAAGAGATTTAGAGGTTTCTGTTTTTGATGGAGAAGGATATTGTCCTTTAATTCCACCAATACAAAAGTAAGATAATTGGCTATTAGAGAAATCAAAGATTTCGACAGCCGTGAAAAAATTCCTAATTTATTAGGAATTTTTTTTGTCCTTCTTAATATAATATATATTATTAAACTTTTAAGGAGGGATTTTATATGCCAGTAGAAACAGAAAAAGAGAATGTATGTATAAACCAAATAATTGGACAAAAGAGAGCAGAAACATTGGTAGAGGGAGATGTTATTGTAAATGATGTTAAACCAGATGTCTTAAATATAATAAGTGCAAATGGAATAGCATGCGTATATAAAAAAGAAGTAATGGATGGAAAGATAAGAATAGATGGTAGTGTAAATACATACATTATATACCTAGCAGACAGTGAAAACGGCAATATTAGAAGTCTAAATACAGTATTAGACTTTACTCAAATAATCGATATTGATAATTGTAAACCAGATATGATTTTAAACGAAAGTGTTTCAGTTAAAAATATTGATTGCAGAATTATAAACGAAAGGAAAATAAGTATAAAAGCAAGTTTGGATGTAGAAGCAAAACTATACTCTAATGAGCAAACAGATATTATTACTGGCATAACAAATTTTGATGATATGCAAACATTAAGTAACAATAAATGCATTAGTTCATTGGTAGGAGAAGGAAATACAAGAGTATATGCAAAAGATACACTTTCAGTAGACAGTGTAGACGATTTAGCAGAAATAATGAATGCAAGTTTAAAAATAGTTAATAAAGAAGTTAAGTTAAGTTATAATAAAGTATTGGCAAAGGCAGAGGCAGAAATTTGGATAATGTATTTAACAGAGGACAATAGGATAAATAATGTTAGTACAAAAATACCTATAATGGGATTTATAGATATAGAAAATATAAATGATAATAATATTTGTGATGTTGATTACAAATTAAAAAATTTAATAATAAAACCAAACAATGGGGAAACTCATTCAATTTATGTGGAAGCGGAAATGGAATTAAGTTGCTTTGCGTATGAAAGTAAAGAAATTAATTTAATAGAAGATATGTATAGCATATCACAGGATGTTGAATTTAATAAAAAGAATATAACAACAATAGCAGGAAAACAAAATATCAGACAAGATTGCAATATAAGAGAGCAAATTTCAATGCCAGAAGTAGGTTCAAATAAAATATATTGTGCAAATACAAAACCAATTATAAACGATACAAAAGTAATGAATGGAAAAATATTGTATAGTGGAGAATTAAGTATAGAGTTCTTATATGAAGTTAGCAATGGTATGGAAGCTAAAAGAATAAACTTGCCATTTAATTTTGAAGCACAATCAGACCTTATAGAAGCAAATAACAATGTAGATACAGATTTGACAGTAGAACAAGATAATTTCGTTATTGTATCAGATGGAAACATAGAAGCAAATATAACAATGCAATTTAATATAGGCATTTCAAAAACAGAAAAAATAAGCATAATTGATGATTTAGAGGTTAAAGAATGTAGACAAAACAACATTTATAGTATGATAATTTATTTTGTAAAACCAGGAGATACTTTATGGAAAATTGCTAAAAAGTTTAGAAGTACAGTCGAAGACATTGCAAGAGTAAATGGAATAGAAGACGAAAACAAGATTTATGTAGGACAGCAATTATATATACCAAAATATATAAAGAAAAGAATAGCAGTGTAAAAAATGGATAGTATTTATTCACGTAAAAGAATAAACATTCCTAAAATAAAAGGATTTTATACGAAAAACAATAATAAAAACAAAAAAATCTTAACAGTTTGCGTAATACTATGCATAAGCGTATTAACATTTTACAGTATATTAAAGTCAATTGATCCAATATTTGATGGCTTATGCATACAAAAAGCAAAAACAATTGCAACAGAAATAGTAAATGCACAAAGTAGTGTTGCATTAGACAATATAGACAATAAAGACATTGTATCAGTAGTAAAGGACGAAGCCAATAATACAAATATATTAAAAACAGATGTGGTGGTTATAAATAAAATTGCCTCAGATGTAGCTTTAGAAATAGAAAAAGAACTCCAAAATCTAAAAAACGAAGAAATACGTATTCCAATTGGGGCATTAACTGGTAATAAATATTTAGCTGGTATGGGCCCGGGAGTAAAGATAAAAATTATACCAACAGGAAATATAACAACAGAATTAAAAACAGAGTTTCAAGCACAAGGAATAAATCAAACAATGTATAGAATATATTTAGAGTTAAAATGTGATACAAATATTTTAACTCCATATAAAACAATACATGAAGAAATTTCAAATCAAGTATTGTTAGTAGAAACATTAATAGTAGGAGATGTTCCACAGACTTACTATAATTTAGAAGGGTTAGAGAAGAAAAATACAATAGATATAATAGAATAAAATTCTAAATTTTGCTTGCTTTTAATTTTAGTATGTGATAATTTATAAATTGTAAGAATAGAATTTAGGAGGAATGTAAAATGGCAGATTTAAAAGGAACAAAAACAGAAAAAAATTTAATGCAAGCTTTTGCAGGAGAATCACAAGCAAGAAATAAATATACATATTTTGCTAGCAAAGCAAAAAAAGAAGGGTATGAACAAATAGCAGCAATATTCCAAGAAACAGCAGATAATGAAAAAGAACATGCAAAAATGTGGTTTAAATTATTAAACAATGGAATATCATCAACAGCAGAAAATTTGAAAGCTGCAGCAGAGGGGGAAAATTTTGAATGGACAGATATGTATGACAAAATGGCACAAGAAGCAAGAGAAGAAGGATTTGACCACATAGCTGATTTATTTGAAGGTGTGGCAAAAATAGAAAAAGAACATGAAGAAAGATATAAAAAATTACTAGAAAATCTAGAAAACGGGCTAGTATTTAGCAAAGATGGAGATAAGATTTGGAAATGTAGAAATTGCGGACATATATGTGTTGGAAAAGAAGCACCAGAGGTATGCCCAGTATGTGCACATCCAAAAGCATATTTTGAAATTAAAGCAGAAAATTATTAAAAACAATAAAAAGAAGTGAACTCTATACGGTTTACTTCTTTTGTTTTAATATAACTTTACAATAGCATGCAATTTGCCATCTATTTTATCTTTAATAGAAATTATATATTCATTATTACTTGTGTGAGCACAGAAAAGACTAAGAGTATCACCAAGAGTAGCTTGATGCTTATACATAATTTCTACATTTGAAAATTTGTTATTTTTAAATACTTCTAAAGGTAATGCCTCATAAGCATAATCTAAATAATATAAATTATTTACATGATGATTTGTGTCAATATCCCTTCTTTGAACAGTGTAATCCAAAACAAATTCAGAGTTTAGAGGCTCTTTTATTTTTTCTTCAAATTTTTCAGGGAAAACTTCTTTATTAACTTGAATGTATTTTTCATTTACTCCATCTGTAACTCTACTAATAGATTTATTATTTACATTAAATAAAACCCATTTAGAACTTGCAATTGCAACAAGATTATAAGCGTTATCATAAATTTCAAAATCTCTATATACAAATAGAGGAGTTTTCTTTCTAGTCCAAGTTTTAATTAAAAGATTAGTATTAGTTTTTGGACGAGCAAAAACTTTAAGTTTCCAATTTAAAAGAATCCATGCAAGACCTGTTTTAGGAGTGTCATTTACACCATAACCTAAAAGCCCACAGTGAATACCTGCAACTTCTTGCAATAAACGCAATAATCCTTTATTAGTTACTTGGTTATTTTCATCAACATCAGAATAATTAATTGTTAAATTGTGAGAGTAAATATCAAGATTCATAAAAGCCCTTCTTTCTTTATATAAAAATATATCATAAATCATAATTCTTTTCAAACAAATATAATAAAATAGAATTATTAAATTTGTGTGAACTGTAAGCTAATAATTGACATTAGCTTATATAAAATATAAAATTAGTTAATAATAGAAATAAACAGGAGGAAAAAGTTGAAAGTAAAGTTTAATGTAATTGGCATGTCATGCAGTGCATGTAGCAATCATATAGAAAAAATAGTCTCAAAACAAAAGGGTGTAAACAGTGTAAATGTTAGTTTAATAAATAACAATATGATAGTAGATTTTGACAAGAAGATAATTACAGAACAAGAGATTATAAAAGCAGTGCAAAGTATAGGATATGATGCAAATACAAAAGGAGTACAAAATAAAAGCAACTTAGATAAAATGAAGCACAGAGTTATAATATCATTTGTATTTCTAATTCCACTTATGTATGTTGCAATGGGATACATGGCAGGATTACCATTACCACATATATTCCATAAAAATTTAGTCCTATTTAGCCTTGTACAATTAATATTAGTTGCACCAATAGTGTATGTAAATAGAAAATATTATACTTCAGGTTTTAAAGCATTAATAAAAAGAGCACCAAATATGGACTCACTAATTGCAATAGGTTCATTTGCTTCAATTGTATATGGAATTTTTGCAATATATAAAATATGGCAGGGAGAAAGTAGTTATGCAATGAACTTGTATTTTGAATCTGCAGGAATGATATTAACACTAATAACTTTTGGAAAATATCTAGAAACAAAAGCAAAAGATAAAACTTCAAATGCAATTAATAAACTATTAGATTTAACTCCTAAAAAAGTTACAATTTTAAGAGAGCAAAAAGAAATAGAAATACCAATAGAACAGGTAAAAGTAGGAGATATAATTGTTGTAAAACCAGGGGAAACTATTGCAGTAGATGGAGTAATAGTAAAAGGTCAAACATATATAGATGAGTCAACAATTACAGGAGAACATATACCAGTAAAAAAAGAAATTGGAAGTAAAGTAATTTCTGGAAGTATTAACAAAAATGGAGCAATAGAATTTAGAGCAGAAAAAGTAGGAGAAGACACAACAATATCACAAATAATAAAACTAGTAGAAGAGGCAAGTGCTTCAAAAGCACCAATTGGAAGATTAGCAGATAAAGTAAGCCGGAGTGTTTGTACCAATTGTAATTACAATTGCAGTAATTGCTACAATTATTTGGCTACTATTAGGATATCCATTCGAATTTGCACTTTCTATTGGAATATCAGTTTTAGTAATATCTTGCCCTTGTGCTTTAGGACTTGCTACGCCTGTTTCTATTATGGTTGGCACAGGAAAAGCTGCTGAAAATGGAATATTAATAAAATCAGCAGAAAGTTTAGAACTTGCACATTCAATAAATGCAATAGTTTTAGATAAAACAGGAACAATAACAGTAGGAAAACCACAAGTAAATGACATATTTGTATTTAACAATATGCAAGAAGGCGAACTACTAAAAATAGTAGGAGCAATAGAATCAAAATCTGAACACCCAATAGCAAAAGCTATATTAGAAAAAACAAAAGAAGTTGAGGCTTTAGAAGCACAAAATTTTGAAGCAATTGAAGGAAAAGGAATAAAAGCAAGCATAAACAACAATACCTATTTTGCTGGGAATGAAAGTTTGATGAAAGAAAACAATATTAAACTATCAGAGGCAGAAGGTATATATCAAAAATTATATGAACAAGCTAAAACAGTAATATTTGTATCAGATGATGAAAAATTGCTAGGAATTATTGCAATATCAGATACTGTAAAACAAACAAGCATAGAAGCAATAAATGGCTTTAAAGATTTGAAAATAGAAACATATATGCTAACAGGAGATAATAAAACATCAGCACAAGCAATTGGAAAAATGGTAGGAATAGATAATATTATTTCGGAAGTTTTACCACAAGAAAAAGAAAGTAAAGTGCGTAGTTTACAAGAACAAGGAAAAATTGTTGCAATGATAGGTGACCGGAATAAATGATTCACCAGCACTTTCAAGAGCAAACGTAGGAATTGCAATTGGCGCAGGAACAGATATTGCAATAGAATCAGCAGATATTGTTCTAATAAAAAGCAATTTGACAGATGTAGTATACTTATTAAGGTTAAGTAAAGCAGTTATAAAAAATATAAAAATGAATTTGTTTTGGGCATTTTTCTATAACACTATTGGAATTCCACTTGCATGTGGAATACTATATAAATCACTTGGAATATTGCTAAACCCAATGATAGCATCATTAGCAATGAGCTTAAGTTCAATATGTGTTGTAACAAATGCACTAACATTAAGAAAATTTAAAATAAAAAAAGAGGTGAAAAATATGACAAAAACAATATATGTAAAAGGAATGCAATGTGAACATTGTTCAAATGCGGTAAAAAAAGAATTACTAACATTAGAAGAAGTAAATAATGTAGAGGTAGACTTAAAAACAGGAAGAGTAGATTTAGAGTTATCGAAGGATATAGATAATGAAGTATTAAAGAAAAAAATAGAAGAAGTAGGATACAAAATAAATGAGTAATATAGAGTTATTATCACCAGCAGGGGACTTTGAGTGCTTGGTTTCAGCAGTACAAAATGGAGCAAATGCAGTATATTTTGGACTAGATAAATTTAATGCAAGAGTTAATGGTAGAAATTTTGAAGATGAAGAGCTAGTAAAGGCAATTAAATATGCAAAACTTCGCAATGTAAAAACACACTTAACATTAAATATATTAATAAAAAACAAGGAATTTGAAGAAGCCTTAAAACTAGTAGAATTTGCATACAATAGTGGAATAGATGCAGTAATTGTACAGGATTTAGGACTAGCTAAAAAAATAATGGAACTATTTCCAAAGCTTGAGGTTCATAGCAGTACTCAAATGACAATATACAATTTAGACGGAGTAAAAGAGATAGAAAAACTAGGTTATTCAAGATGTGTGCTTGCTCGTGAACTTTCAATAGAAGAAATAAAAAATATATGTAAAAATACCAATATAGAAATAGAGGTATTTATTCATGGTGCGCTTTGTATTTGCTATTCAGGACAATGCCTAATGAGTAGTTTAATAGGTGGAAGAAGTGGCAACAGAGGCAAATGTGCAGGAACTTGTAGACTACCATATTCATTATTAAAAGATGGACAAGAGAAAGAAAAAGGATATCTTTTAAGCTCAAAAGATGTATGTACATTAGATATTTTACCAGAATTAATAGAAGCAGGAGTAAAGTCGTTTAAAATAGAAGGCAGAATGAAATCAAAAGAATATGTTGGAATAGTAACAAGCATTTATAGAAAATATATTGATTTAGCAGAAAGTAACCAAGAATATGTGGTAGACGAAAAAGATAGGAAAATGCTAATGCAAATATTCAATAGAGGTGGATTTAGCACAGGATATCTTAAAGGAAAACTTGGCAAAAATATGATGTATACCAAAAGGCCAAACCATATAGGAACTCTTTTAGGAGAGGTAATATCATATAATCCAAATAAGGGACATGTAAAAATAAAATTATGCAAAGAGCTGGATTTAGGAGACAGTATAGCAATAGGAGATTCAAGTTGTAAAATTTCAGAGCTTATGCAAAAAAATAATAATATAAAAATGGCAAAAACAAATGATATAGTAACAATAGGTAGAATAAAAGGAAAAATAAAGCCAAAAGATAAAGTGTATAAAACTGTATCTATAAAACTAAACCAAGAAATGGATCAGAAAATAGGTAAAGAAAATATAAAAAGAAAAGTAAATTGCAATATAGAACTAAAACAGGATGAAGTTATAAAACTAGAACTACAAGATATGGATACAAATATAAGTATAAAGCTAGAAGGAGATTCTGTTGTAAAAAAAGCAGATAATGCAGGAATAACTAGTAAAAGAATTGAAGAGCAATTATCTAAAACAGGAAATACGATTTTTAAAATTGAAAATATTAATATAAAAATGGATGAAAGTATAATTGTTCCAATAAGTAGCTTAAATGAAATAAGAAGAAGAGGACTAGAAGAGCTAGAACATAAACTATTAGAATCATTTAAAAGAGAGCAAGTTAATCTAAAATTAGACGTTAAAGAAGAAAAATTTATACCAAAAGAAGAAGTAAAAGTTACATTATGTTTGAATAAAATTAGTAAGGAAATTGATTATGCTAGTCTAAAAAATGTAGACAATGTGTATATACCATTTAAATACTTTTTAGATGAAGATTTAAAAGAAAGCATAGAAAATATATCTAAAAAATTTAGTACATATATACTACTTCCAGCTATAACAAAATCAAATTATGAAAAATTATTATATAACAATTTGCCTAAAATAGCAGAAAGAGTAGAAGGTATAGTTATATCAAATTTATCTCAGATATATGAAATAGAAAGGCTTGGAATAAATGGCAAAAAGCTAGTTGCAAATTATACAATGAACATAGAAAATAATTTTACAGTAGAAGAATTAAAAAGACTTGGAGTTTGTAAATATATAGTACCGCCAGAAGCAGAAAAAGAAACAATAAGGGGATTAACAGAAAACATAGAAAAAGAAACAATAGTGTATGGAAGAACTTTATTAATGACGACAGAATATTGTACAATAGGGACACTAAAGAATTGTCCAGCAATGTGTCAAAAAGGAAGATATACTTTAAAAGATAGAATGGGATTTGAGTTTCCGATATATACAGATAGAATAAATTGCAACAATTTAATATATAATTCAAAAATAACATCAATAAGCTATAAAGACTTACAAACAGACTCAATAAAAATAGATATATTAGAAGAAACAAGGGAAGAAATCCAAAGAATTATAGATATACAAAAAAGAGGAGAAAGACTAGAAGGACAAGATTACACAAATGGAAATTTAAATAGAGAAATTTAAAATTTGTCAAAAAGTATTTACAAAAGATAAATTTATGGTATAATAAAAAAGAAATAGGAAGCCACAAAAATGTGGTTGCCATCAGTTAGTGAATAAAAATCACATCTCTAATAGCGAGCAGAGATGTGATTTTGCTTTTTACATTCCTGCTTTTTCCTATTTCAAAAACATTATACAGAAAATGGAAAATAAAGTCAATGAAAATTGGCAAAAAAACAAGAATAATTATAATAAAAAAAGCCAAAATAAATATGGTGATTTATATGAGCATTTCGTGGTTAAAAGCTTCAAGTGATAGAAAGAGTTTTAAAATATTTGAAAGTTTTGGAATGGATGTATATAAAATAAATGATTTAGAAAAAACAGACGAAAAAATAAGAGAACTAGTAGACAAAAACTATACAACTATTGTAGTTTCAAACGAAGTAGCAAGTTTTTCAGAAGATATTATAAAAAAATACAACAGAATAGAAAACGTAAATATAATTATTGCACCAGGTCATAATAAAGATAATTACACATAAAATTAGATAAGCAAATTGGAATTTGTAAAATATAAATCAGGAGTAATTTATGGCTTTTAAAGAAGAAATGTATAACAACTTTGTGTGTGATTTTAGCAATAATCTAAGACAAAAAATTCAAGGTACAGAAATCTCAAAACTTGTTTTCTTGTGCATCGGAACAAATAGGGTAATTGGGGACTGCTTTGGACCATTGGTTGGGAGTAAACTAAAGCATTTTTTTATACATGAAGAAGGCATAGAGGTTATTGGAGATATAGAAAACATTGTTTCTTTTCAAAATGTAACAGGAATTATAAGAAAACTAAAAAATGAGAATTCTTTTGTAATAGCAATTGATGCTGCCTTATCCTGCAATAGCAATAGAATAGGTAAAATAATTGTAAATCAAAATAAAATGAATGTAGGGAATTCTATGAATAAAAAACAACTATACATAGGAGATATAAGTATAAAGGGAATTGTAGGTAAAGACTTTAAGAATTCGAGAAATAACTTTAATGCACTCCAAAACATGCCCTTAAATATAATAATTGATATGGCAGAATGTGTTTCAACAGGAATATATAATGTAATAAATGTATAATCTCATAAAAAGTGGAAAAAATTTATATATACACTTTTGTGGGAGGATTTCAATATGAGCATTGAAAGTATGAAAAATATGGTTGTACTTAGAAATTTACCATCAAATATAGTTGAAGAAGCTATTGTTATATTAAAACCAAATGTGAAATTAAAAAATTTAGATTTGGCAGAAAATAAAGCTACAAATAAAAAAGGTGAAAATAAAACAAAACAGGATTCAAGAAAATACATTGTAAATGAAGCAGAAATGATAGTTAGCAATTATTTATCAAACATTGAAAAAGAGAAAAAACATAATTATAAGATAAATAAAAAAATAGAAAACAAATATAAAAGAGCAAGAGGAATAGCAATATTTTTAGGAATAATGCTATTAGTTACTTTTTTGATAAAATAACTTGTTTTACAAATGTTCTAAACCCTCTTCCTTTGAATATATTTAAGCAAGAGATTGCAAAAGTATATTACAAAGGAAGAGGTGTTTTTTTATGGAAAGAGCCATGACCCCCGAAGAAAGAATAAGAAGAGCAGAAGAGATTTATTACAGAAGAAAAAACCAAAATTTGGACAGGAATTCTATAAGAATAGGTAATGACAATACAAGGCCAAATTTTGTAATAATAAAAAAGATGATATTACAAATTATAATTTGTGTTGTAATTTATAGTATTTTCTATATGATTCAAAACACGGAATATATTTTTTCTGCGGATGTAATTAATAAAACAAAAGAAATTCTTTCTTATGATATTAATATTCAAAATTTATATAATAAATCCAAAGAATACATAAATGGAATTATTGTTAAAGGACAAGAAGAAAGTAATGATAACAATAATCAAGAGTTGCCAGCAGAAAACAATGATAAAAATAATGAAGAAAACAATCAAACAGAAAGTACTAATTTAGAAGAGAATGCTAATGAAACACAAAATGATAATGCAGAAAATATTGGTGGAGAAGAAGTTGCAAATACAGATGAAAATTTAACTCAAATGGAAAAAGATGCTAAGGATATAATTGCTACGAAATCATTAATAGTTCCACTAATGGGAGTGATTACCTCAAGATATGGACCAAGAAACCCAACAGATCCAAAGGTACCAAAATATCATACAGGAATAGATATTGCAGTAAATACTGGTACAGTTTTTATTGCCTCTATGGACGGAGTGGTAGAAGAGGTTTCAGCAGAAGGCAACTATGGAAACCATGTAAAAATAACAAATGGAGATGTTATGACATTATATGCTCATTGCAGTAAGATATATGTTAATCAAGGTGACACAATAAAACAAGGACAAAAAATAGGAGAAACTGGAGCAACAGGGAATGTTACAGGACCACATTTGCATTTTGAGATAAGAAAAGAAAATAGGTATGTGGATCCGGATTTAATTTTAGATTTTTAGGGGGATTTTTTAATGCAAATAACAATAAATTTACAAGTTTTTTTATTCATAATTTTATTTATTTTAACAAGACAAATTGAATTTTATGCATTGATTATGTTTTTTGCATTAATTCATGAGTTTCGGACATATTTTTGCAGGATTACTTTTAAAATTAAAACCAAAGAAATTAAGTATAATGCCATTTGGACTAGCAGTAACATTTGAGAGCTATGAGTATAAAAAATTAATAGAAACCAAGAAAATAATAATTGCTTTTGCAGGTCCACTAACAAACATATTAATATCAATAGGGCTTTTGTTTATACATATGGATCAAGATTTAAAACAAATTATGATTTATTCAAATATATTAGTGGCACTATTTAACTTAATCCCAATATATCCATTAGATGGCGGAAGAATTTTAAAAGGATTAATAAGAAAAAAATATGATGATAATATAAAATCAGACATATTAGTAAATAAAATATCTAATATTCTAGTAATTTCTTTGACTGCAATATCAAGTATTTTAATTTTATACTTAAAAAATATATCTATATTGTTTGTGATAATATATTTATGGATATTGATAATAAGAGAAAATAAAAGAATAAATTTAAAGAAAAAAATTAATGATATAATTCTAAAAGAAAACTAAATGTATTGACATTTAACTAATTAAATGTGAAAATAAAGTAAGTGGAGGATAACTAATGAAAAATTATATGAGAAATAATAAAGGAATAACAATTACAACATTAGTTGTTACAGTAATAATAATGTTAATTTTATCATCAACAATTATAATGAAAATAAGTGACTCTAAGGATGTAAGTAAATTAAATAATTTGTATGCAGATATAAAAATTTTAGAAGATAAAGTCCTTGAGTATTATAATGATTATGGTACACTTCCAATAAAAGGAGAACCAAAAGCTCCCTTACTTTCAATGGAAAATGGAAACAAATATTATGAAATAGATTTAAACAAACTTGAAAATATTACATTGAACTATGGACATGGAAATGATGAAAAAGACATTTATGTAGTAAATGGAGATACATTGGATGTATATTACTATAAAGGAGTTGCATATGAAGGAAAAAAGTATTATACATATGAATATGCAAAGAATTTAGAGTAAAACCAATAATACCATGGAAAAAATGATATTTTGCTTGCAAAATGAATATATTTATGATAAAATAGCAATGTTTGAAAAATAGCATTGCTATTTTTTCCTTACTCATATTAATGTGATATGGGTTATAAGCCATAAGGAGGTGAAAGAATAATGAACAAATACGAAAGTGTTATCATTATTAATCCAAATTTAGAGGAAGAAGCTATTAAAGCATTAATAGAAAAAATCTCAAATTTAATTAATACTGATGGTAAAGTTAGTTCAGTTGAAGAAGTTGGTAAAAAGAAATTAGCTTATGAAATCAAAAAGAACAAAGAAGGTTTTTATGTTGTATTTAAATTTGAAGCTAATCCAGAATTAATTACTGAACTAGAAAGAGTATATAGAATAACTGACGAAGTTATTAAGTTTATTGTTGTTAAAGAGGAGGAATAATACATGAACAAAGTAATATTAATGGGGCGTTTGACAAGAGATCCAGAAGTTAGATACACACAAACAAATAACACATTAGTAGCATCTTTCTCATTAGCAGTAAACAGAAGATTTGCAAGACAAGGAGAAGAAAGACAAGCAGATTTTATTAATGTAGTTGCTTGGAGCAAAACAGGAGAGTTTTGTAGCAAATACTTTAAAAAAGGACAACAAGTTGGAATAATTGGTAGAATTCAAACAAGAAATTGGGAAGATGACCAAGGACAAAAACACTATGTTACAGAAGTAGTTGCAGAAGAAGCTTATTTTGCAGATAGTAAAAGAGATGGAGAAGCATCATCAAATTTTGAAAATACATTTGGAAATACTGTATCAGAATCATCAGAATTTTCAGTATCATCAGATGATGAATTACCATTCTAGAATAAAAAGTTAAGATTTAAGAATAAATAATACAAAATTTGCAGGGCAAATTTTGAGAAGGGGGAAAAATAAATGGCAGACAAAAAACAAAACGGAAAAAACAATAAAAGAAGAAACAATGGCGACGAAGATTTCAATCCTAGATTTAGAAAAGTTAGAAAAAAAGTATGCGTAATGTGCAGTAATAAAGATTTCGTTTTAGACTATAAAAATCCAGAACAATTAAAGAAATTTATAAATGAAAAGGGTAAAATACTACCTAGAAGAGCAACTGGAGCATGTGCAAAACATCAAAGAGATATTACACAAGCTGTAAAAAGAGCAAGACATATTGCAGTATTACCATATACACAAAACTAATGTTTTTAAGAACAGATTTTATATCTGTTCTTTTTTTCTTAAAAAAATTGAAATAATTATAGAAATAAAAATAATTATACTGTAAAATTAAAATGTAAAATAAATTTAAGGGAGTGTTTTGTTTGAAGGTTACTGATATTGAAGAATTAAAGCAAATTGCAAACAATGTTAGAAAGGATATAATAGAAGAAACATATAATGCAAAATCTGGACATCCAGGAGGCTCACTATCTGTTGCAGATATATTAACTGTATTATATTTTAATCAAATGAATGTAAACGAAAAAGAGCCTAATGCAAAAACAAGAGATAGGCTAGTTTTATCAAAAGGACATGTTGCTCCAGCGTTGTATGCTGTACTTGCAGAAAAAGGATATTTTGAAAAAGATGAATTAAAAAAATTGAGAAAAATTGATGGAATGCTACAAGGACATCCAGATATGCAAAAAACACCAGGAATAGATATGTCAACAGGTTCTTTAGGACAAGGATTATCTGTTGCAAATGGTATGGCACTTGCATCTAAGTTAAATCATGAAGGAGTTAGAGTGTATTGCGTTTGCGGAGATGGAGAAATACAAGAAGGACAAATATGGGAAGCTGCAATGACTTCTAGCCACAGAAAACTAGACAATTTGTGCTTAATAGTTGATAATAACAATTTGCAAATAGATGGAAATGTAGATACAGTAAAAAATATTTATCCATTAGACGAAAAATTTAAAAGTTTCGGATTTGAGGTAATTAAGGTAGATGGGCATGATATAGAAAAACTAATAAAAGCGTTTGATAAAGCAAAAACAATAAAAGAAAAACCAACAGTAATTATTGCAAAAACTATAAAAGGAAAAGGAGTTTCTTTTATGGAAAATAAGGCAGATTGGCATGGAAAAGCACCAAATGAAGAAGAATATAAAATGGCTATGGAGGAATTAAGTAAGTAGTAGGAGATGGAATAATGATAGATTTGCATATTCACACAAACAACTCAGATGGCTCAGATAGCGTAATAGACGTACTAAAAAAAGCACAAAAACATGAATTATCATATATGTCCATAACAGACCATGAAAGCGTAAATGGACATTATGAATTAAGAAATATTGATGTAAAACAATATTTTTCTGGGAAAATAATTCCAGGAGTAGAACTAAAAAATTATTATAAAGATAGAGTAATTGATATATTGGCATACAATATTGATATAGACAAGTTTAATGAATACTTAGAAAAGAACTATAAAAATAAAACACACAGAATGTTAGAAAGTAAAAATTTAAAACATTTATACAAACAAGCAAAGGCATATGGATTAACATTAGATCCAATAGAAGAGATTAAGTGGGATCCAGACAGCGATTGGGGAAGTGTTATAGTATATAATGAAATAAAAAAACATCCAGAAAATGAAGCAAAAGTTCCAAAAGACTTATGGGAGAGTTTTAGTAATTTTAAAAAAGATTATGTATATAACAGAAATAATATGTTCTTTTTAGATAAAAAAGATGACTATCCATCACCAGCAGAAACTGTAAAACAAGTACATTTAGCAGGTGGAGTAGCTTTTTTAGCACATGTACATGAATATAGATGGGTAAAAGACAAGATTCAATATATAACAGAACTAGTAAAAAATAGCAATTTAGATGGAATAGAATGTTATTATAGTAATTTTACAGAAGAGCAAATAAAAGAACTGTTAGAGTATTGTAAGAAAAACCATTTATATACAAGTGGAGGAACAGACTATCATGGTGCAAAAAGACCAAGTGTTGAGATAGGTGTAGGAAAAGGAAATTTGAGGATACCAGATGAAATAATAAAAGATTGGTATAATGGATAGAGGAGGAAAAAAATATGGATTGCGAAAACCTTAAAGCTACAAGACAAAGTTATGGAGAAAAATTAGCAGAACTAGGAGAAAAAAATAAAGATATAATTGTTTTAGACGCAGATTTATCAGCTGCAACTAAAACATCAATATTTGCAAAGAGATTTCCAGAAAGATTTTTTGATATGGGAATTGCAGAACAAGATATGATAAGTACAGCTGCAGGACTTGCAACGTTTGGAAAAACTGTATTTGCAAGCAGTTTTGCAATGTTTGCATGCGGAAGAAGCTATGACCAGATAAGAAACAGTGTTGCACATCCAAAATTAAATGTAAAAATATGTGCATCACACGCAGGGATAACTGTTGGAGAAGATGGAGCAACTCACCAAATGCTTGAAGATTTAGGTATGACGAGAGGATTACCAAACATGACAGTTATGTGTACAAGTGATGATAGAGAAACAAAATGGGCAGTAGAAGAAATCTCTAAAATGGATGGACCAGTGTACTTAAGACTTTGCAGACTAAACACACCACAAATATATGGAGAAGAACAGGATTTTAAAATTGGAAAAGGAGTTCAAATAGGAAATGGAACAGATGCAACAGTGTTTGCAACAGGTGTAGTAGTTCCAGAAGCAATAAAAGCAAAAGAAGAACTAGAAAAGCAAGGAATAAATATAAGAGTAGTTGATATACACACAATAAAACCAATAGATAAAGAACTAATTATAAAATGTGCAAAAGAAACTAAAAAATTAGTTTCTATTGAAGACCATAATATAATAGGCGGGCTTGGAAGCGCTATTTCTGAGGTGCTAACAGAAGAATATCCTGCCAAACTAATTAGAATGGGAATGAAAGATAGATTTGGAGAATCTGGACCAGCCAAAGAATTATTAAGATATTTTGGGTTAACATCAGAAGATATTATAGCAGTAGTAAAATAAATTGGAATTTGTTTAGTTCCGGATGAATTCAGGACAGTCCCCAAA